>Ga0209184_1000018_pt1 | contig 221179 bp, 214 predicted proteins | sample EN8Hudsemesocosm_2_FD_184627 | JGI IMG/M metagenome (GOLD analysis project Ga0209184, IMG submission 184627) | Methane-oxidizing microbial communities from mesocosms in the Hudson Canyon - EN8C Hudson Canyon (SPAdes) (version 2) | ecosystem: Environmental > Aquatic > Marine > Cold seeps... | reverse complement strand
ACACATATGATTGGTGGTTATGCACAACAATCTTATGGCTTTAACTACTACGGAACGGTTGGTTGTAACCGAGATGAGTTTGTAATTGTTCGTAAAATGGACAAGGTTGATTGGTTAGAAGAGACAGCAGAAACAGGAGCTAAGTCATGAAAGTACGTGCACAAATAGGCATGGTCCTGAACTTGGACAAATGTATCGGTTGTCACACTTGTTCGATCACTTGTAAAAATGTTTGGACGAGCCGCGACGGTGTTGAATATGCATGGTTTAACAATGTTGAATCTAAGCCAGGTATCGGGTTCCCTAAAGAGTGGGAAAACCAAGAAAAATGGAACGGCGGTTGGGTTCGAGGTAAAGACGGTAAGTTAGCGCCTCGTCAAGGTAACAAACTACGTGTTATCGCGAATATTTTTGGTAACCCTGACTTGCCTGAAATAGACGACTACTACGAACCTTTCGACTACGATTACGAGCATTTACACACGGCTCCTGAAAGTAAGCACCAGCCGACAGCGCGACCAAAATCGTTGATTACCGGAAAACGGATGGAAAAAATCAACTGGGGGCCGAACTGGGAAGAGATTCTTGGTACTGAGTTTGATAAGCGTAAAGCTGATGCGAACTTTAATGAAGTGGCTCAAAAAGACATTTATGGTCAGTTTGAAAAAACGTTCATGATGTATTTGCCACGGTTGTGCGAGCACTGCTTGAATCCAACCTGCGTAGCAAGTTGCCCATCAGGTGCAATCTACAAGCGTGAAGAAGACGGTATTGTCTTGATTGATCAAGATAAGTGTCGTGGTTGGAGAATGTGTGTTTCAGGTTGTCCTTATAAGAAGATTTATTACAACTGGAAATCAGGTAAGTCAGAAAAATGTATTTTCTGCTACCCACGTATTGAAGCCGGTCAACCGACTGTTTGTTCAGAAACGTGTGTAGGCCGTATCCGATACTTAGGTGTGTTGCTTTATGATGCAGACCGTATTGAAGAAGCAGCAAGCACGCCATTAGAAAAAGATTTGTACCAAGCGCAATGTGATATCTTTTTAGATCCAAATGACCCAGCAGTACAAGAAGCTGCGCGTGCTGAAGGTATTCCTGAAGCATGGATTACTTCAGCTCAAGCTTCACCAGTGTACAAAATGGCAATGGATTGGAAGGTCGCTTTACCGCTTCACCCTGAATATAGAACGTTACCAATGGTTTGGTACATTCCGCCACTATCACCAATACAAAATGCAGCAGAGCAAGGCAATATTGGTATGGATGGCGTTATTCCAGACATTAAGTCTTTACGTATTCCTGTTCGTTACTTAGCTAACTTATTAACGGCTGGTGATGAAGCGCCTGTTGTAAGGGCATTGGAGAGAATGCTAACCATGCGTTCATTCAAGCGTTCTCAGCAGGTGGATGGTGTAGAAGATTTAGACGTACTGAAAAAAGCAGGCTTAACTGCACTACAAGTGGAAGAAATGTATCGTTATATGGCGATTGCGAATTACGAAGATCGTTTTGTGATTCCAACCAGTCATAAAGAATTTGCAGAAGATGCGTACGATATGAAGAGTTCTTGTGGGTTCAGTTTTGGTAATGGTTGTAGTGATGGCACAAGCGAAGTCAATATGTTTGGTGGAAATAAACCAAGTAATCGTGCCAACATTATTGCCGTATCTAAGGGGGATTAACGATGTCTGAATCAACTATGGCTGAAGCGAATATGGATATCCTTAATGTGTTGTCTTGTTTGATTGATTATCCGCGTGAGGGTGTGATTTCAAATAAAGGCGAGCTTGAAGGTGTTATTAAAAATGCGGGCCTTCAAACCCCTTTGGAAACGAATCTACTTGCTTTTGTCGATACTCACACTTCTAAAGAGTTGCTGGAATGGCAGAGTGAATATGATGCGTTATTTGAACGTGGCAGATCTTTAGCATTATGGTTGTTTGAACATGTGCATGGTGAATCAAGAGATCGTGGCCAAGCGATGGTTGATTTAACCGCATTGTATCGCGAAGCCGGTTTAGAGCTAAGTCAGCATGAATTACCTGATTACATTCCGCTTTTCCTTGAGTTTCTTTCTACTCAAGGCGAAGAGAATGCTAAGAAATGGTTGCAGGATATGGAGCACATATTAGGGCTTTTATTCTGCCGGCTTGAAAAACGAAACAGCGATTATGCTGTTTTGTTTGAAGCCTTGTTAACCATTGCTGATAGTGATGTGAATCTGGATGACATTCGTGAGCAGATCTCGGGTGAAAAGCGTGATGACACTAAAGAAGCTTTGGATAAAGAATGGGAAGAAGAAGAGGTGACTTTCGGAGCGGACTCATTAGAAAAGAGTTGCGATTCTGCTGTAAATCGACCAAGCGAGTCTCAACGACGTGACCAAGATATTCCCATCTCTTGGGTAGATTTTGATACGTCAAAACAGAGTGCTCCTTTAAATCAGGCTTCTGCATCAGCAGAATCCTCTTTATCAGATACAAGAGGGTAAGAAAAATGGATTACTTAAATCATTTATTCTTTGGGATTTATCCCTATATCGCTCTGGCTGTGTTTGTATTAGGGTCAATTGTTCGCTATGACCGCGATCAATATACCTGGAAAACAGGCTCTAGCCAGTTATTAGAAAGTAAGCAGCTACGAAAAGGTAGTGTACCTTTTCATGTCGGTATTATCGCCGTACTTGCTGGTCACTTTGTTGGTTTGTTAACACCACACGTTGTTTGGGAAACCTTAGGTGTAACGGATAGCTTTAAGCAAATGGTCGCAATGGGTATGGGGGGCGTTTTTGGCTTACTATGTCTTTATGGCTTGGTTATTTTGGTTAAGCGTCGTTTAGGTAACGAACGAGTGCGTGCAACGAGTTCAACGATGGATATTGTGATCCTGCTTATGCTGCTAGCTCAGCTATTGCTAGGCTTGATTTCAATTGGTGTTTCAGCAGGGCATATGGATGGCGCAGAGATGCTTAAATTGATGTCTTGGGCTCAAAATACTGTGTTATTTAATGGTGTAGCGGCTTCAGAAGCAATTGCTGATGTGCATATCATTTTCAAATTACATGTGGTTTTAGGAATGACGCTGTTCTTGGTCTTCCCATTTAGCCGATTAGTACACGTATGGAGTGTTCCAGTGAAATACTTCTCACGTAACTATCAGGTTGTACGTTCTAAGAAAGCCTTATAATTTATATTAAATTAACAGGTAGGTTGGGGTAAGCACAGCGAACCCCAACATTAAAGTTTTCCCTTTTTTTAGGAACCTCCTATGATCCGCGTGAATAATATTGAATTTGATGAGACTGCAGTTGTTAAAGAGATGCAGTATCACACAGCAAAAACTCACACAGAAGCCAAGAATAAAGCGAGTGAAGCCCTAATTATAAGTGAGCTTCTCAAGCAACGCGCCTCCGTCCTAAAGTTGGATGGTGTCGATGTTCAAGCTAGCATTAGTGATGAAAAAGGAAATGAAGCGTTTTTAGAGGCTTTGTTAGCGTTGGAAGTCGACTTTCCAAAAGCGAGTGATGAAGATAGCAGAAACTACTTTAATGCAAACCCAAAGAAATTTATGACCACACCGTTGATCGAGGCAAAGCATATTTTACTTGAAGCGGCACCTGAAGATGCGAATACACGGTCTGAAGCCATTGAATTGGCTGAGCAGCTTATTAAACGGCTAGAAGATGATCCGAAATTATTTTCTGAATTGGCCACATTGCACTCTAAGTGCCCATCAGCAAAAACAGGTGGTCAATTAGGCCAGTTAGGAAAGGGTCAAACTGTTCCAGAATTTGAACGTCAGTTATTTAATTGTGCATTAGGTTTAGCTAGCGCACCACTAGAAAGTCGCTATGGTGTGCATGTTGTTTATCTTGACCGACGTGTAGAGGGAAAGGTGCTGCCTTTTGAAATGGTTAAAGAGCGCATAGCTGATTATTTGAATGAAAAAGTACGTCGTAAAGCCATTGCGCAATATATTCATACGCTTATATCAGATGCAGAGATTGAAGGTTTTGATTTTGCTGTGTCGGACTCACCTTTGATGCAGTAAATAATTCATCTAAGAAGAGAATGGCACCATTATATAAGTCAATAATGGTGCTTCATATTTTATTGATTTTTCTGTGGTTTCCCCAATAATAAATAGCTATAAATTTCCTATAGCAGCTTCCTAAAAAATTAGTGTATCAAATTATTTTGTCCTCTTTGTCCTCCTTACTTATTACCTAATATTTATGATGTAAGCTAGCTTGATACAAATCAATGTGATTGATTCATTGGCGTAATACTATTTAGGTATTATTAAACAGGAGAGATAGCGTGGTAAGCCCGATACATCGTAAACAATTACAAGACCTTATTCAGAAGTATCAGGTAAATGGTCCGCGCTATACATCTTATCCGACAGCTCTGCAGTTTAATGATCGTTTTACTGATCAGGATTATTATGCACAGGTTGAGGCTAGTAACCAGTTTGTCGTGCCTAAACCCCTATCGGTTTATATCCATATCCCATTTTGTGCTTCGCTTTGTTATTACTGTGGTTGTAATAAAGTAGTAAGTAGAAAGAAAGGGATAGCTAATGAATACTTGGAATATCTATATAAAGAAATTGAACTTCAAGCAGCATTGTATGAAGATGATCGACTGTTAGAACAAATACATTTTGGTGGTGGGACTCCAACATACTTAACGCCAAAACAGCTTGAAGAATTGCTGGGTGTACTTGCCCAACACTTTCACTTAGCTTTGCCCAATAAACTAGAGCTAGGTATTGAGGTCGATCCAAGAAGTGTTAATGAGCAGACAATTGCAGAGATAATTGGCTTGGGTTTTAATAGAATCAGTATTGGCGTACAAGACTTTGATTCTGAGGTACAGGTCGCAATCAACAGGGTTCAAAGTAAAGAGCAGGTTACCTCGGTGATTGATGCAGCTCGCCGAAATGGTGTGAAGTCAGTTTCTTTGGATCTCATTTATGGCTTGCCCAAGCAAACAAAAGAAAGCTTTAAGCGTACGATCGACGAAGTGATTGCTATTCGTCCTGCCAGAATTGCCCTATATCATTATGCTCACATGCCAAATCAAATTAATTCCCAGCGTTTAATCGACGAGAGTACTTTGCCGACCAGTCGTGACAAAATTTCGATGTTTTCCGATACGATCGGCCGATTGATTGATGCAGGATATGTTTATATCGGTATGGATCATTTTGCTTTAGCGGATGATAGTCTAGCGCAAGCGCGCATAACAGGAGGTTTGCAGCGTAATTTTCAGGGTTATTCTACCCATGCTCAATGTGACATTATTGGTTTAGGTGTCAGTGCTATCAGCAATGTGAATGAATCATTTTGTCAAAATACTAAGTCGATAAGTACTTACAAAGAAATGCTCGCTAAGAACACGTTGCCTATAGAAAAAGGCATCAGTTTAAATGAAGATGATCAAATCCGAGCAGGCGTGATACAGCGTCTAATGTGTGACGGTGTAGTCGATTACAATAGAATAAGTGAACAGTACCATATTCAGTTTGAATCCTACTTCCGTGATGAGCTTGTATCGATAGAGCGGCTAGCAAAAGAGGGGATTATTTACTTAAATCAATCAGGATTTAAGGTGACTGAGCGTGGACGCTTTTTCTTGCGAAATATTGCGATGGTATTTGATATCTATTTACCTAAAATTAGCTTGCAGAAGGCCGGCCAGACTAGTTATAGTAAAACTTTATGATATCACCTGCTTTAAGGTAAAATATGACTGCACCAGAAGTAGATTCTCAACAAAACCAATCTCGATGTAGTGTGTGTGCGCTTGGGAAAATTTGCTTGCCTGTTGGTTTGGATAATAGCGATATGGGGCGCTTGGAAGAAATCATCAAAACGACAAAACCTTATCAAGTTGATGATAAAGTATATGAAGCTGGTGGACCCTTACGTAACGTCTATGCTGTTAAATCAGGTATGTTCAAATCATATATCATTGATGCTGATGGTAATGAGCATATTGTGGCATTTCATTTGCCCGGCGAATTATTTGGTCTCGATGCGATCCATGCTAAAAGGTATATTTCTACTGCCAAAGCAATTGGCACTTCCACCGTTTGTGCGATTGAATATGAAAGTCTTACATCTCTATCATTAAAACTACCCACGCTGCAGAGGCAGTTAATGAACCTTATGAGTAAGGAGTTCTCCAGTGCTCAGGCTTTGTTAGCTGAACAGTCAGCCGACCGAAAATTAGCGGGCTTCTTGCTAGGTTTGTCGACTCGTTTTAAACAACGGGGTTATTCTGAAACAACGTTTAACCTCGCTATGCAGCGAAGCGATATCGCTAATAATCTGAATATGGCGCCTGAAACGGTAAGCCGAATGTTTAAACGCTTAAAAAATGAAGGGATCATAGAGCTTAACTTGAATGAAGTTTCCATTCTAGATATGCCGCAATTGCAAGTGCTTTCGGGTTGCTTAAGCACCTGTTGAAAAACTGTGTCAGTTTACAGACAAAAACGCTTGAAGAGGTATTTGTGTCGTTCCCGATGCCTTAAAAAGTCTATCAACCACCCAGTGTGGGGCCGTTTAAAACGGATATTTTTCTTAAGGCGATGATCTATTGGCTCATCTCTGACCTACAAAACTATCTTTATTTTCTACCAAACACGTTAAGGTCTTTTAGATTGATTGTCGTCTTATTTATCACGTGAAATCTTTTTGCGTGCCCCCTTATATCTCCATAAATATTAGTCATTAGAAGCTTTATCTGTAGAGCAAAAGCTAATGGGCTCTAATGACACAAGTCTCATTAACCGTTTATAACAAAAAACCCTCCTGTTTTAACAATGATTATTCTATTTAAAAAAAGCCTAATGTCTCTATTAGCACGCTATTGCTCTGATTATGGTTTTTGCTAGCAAGAGGTTCGATTCAGAGTGTTAGTAGGGCTGGTTAAAACAAATAAAACTATTCAAGGGGAATAACATGGGAAGCGCAAAAAAAATTGCTTTAGTTGCTGCAATTGTAGCAACGTCAACAGTTCAAGCCGAAATGGTAGCATTAGATGATGTTTCAATGAGTGAAGCAACAGGTCAAGCAGGTTTGACTATTGATATCAATGACTTAGAAATAAAAATTGGTGCTTTTGACTATAAAGATCAAGGTTTTTTGTCGGTTAAAGATTTTAGGTTTGGTGTAGCAGATGAATTGAGTGGCGATAAGTTCGACAACATACGTATGACGCTTGATATCGCTGGCCCAGGCGGTATTGACAATGCGGATTTAGGCGAAGACAAATTAGGCGCTAACTTTATCGAGCAGGCTGCATCGTTGGTTGGCGGTAGTTCAGGTACAGGTTATGTGGATCAGTCAGCGCTTATTACGGATGGCGATCTTGTGATTACTTTCCGAACAATGGACCTCACTAATATTTTTAATGCGGTTGATTTCGGTTTAGATATAGGCTCGATAGGTTTAGGAGCGTCAACTGAAACTGTGGGTAATGTAGCTGTTGGGACTGAATTCATTGCTAACCTTCAACTTGATGGTTTCTTGGGTCCAGTTGACATTATTATTGATGGTGGTGATAGCGGTATGAATATCTCAGGGTATTTTAATGCTCATGGTCATCTTGATCAGCCTTTTAAAGCGGTTCAAACAGACTTCTATATCCACAATAGTCGAGGTGCAAGTACTGTTTGGTTGAATACTCAAGATAGAAGTAATTCAATGGCGCACATGCAGATGAATATTTCTAAGAAGTATAATCATCTGTCTAATGGTCAAACAGCCTTGGCATTTGACTTGCAAAATTTCGAAGCGGACCTAGATTTCGAAAACTTAACTTTAGGTACTTTTGCCGGAGCTGATGGTCGTGGGATTGGTGATATTTATTTCACAGACCTTTCTATTCGTGCAGAAACTGTAATTTACGGTCATTAAGAGTAAATAGTTTTGTATCTAAGGCTTAAATAATTGTTGAAAGCGTTAGAGTTACATTAGTGTTAATAGGTTAGAAGCTTTTTGGTTGCTATATAAGAAATAGTAGACCATCAAGCTTTTTTGTTTAATGAGAAAGTGAGTAAGTAATTGATTAAATGGGTTTTTGTTGAAATGTATAAATTTATTTCGTTCTTGATGTCAGTGGTTTTGTTTAATTTTTTGGTCTTACTAACTTGCCTTGGTGTTGTTTCAGCCAATGAAGACTATGAGCCGACTGCTGATTTAAATATAGAACTTGCTAGAACAGAAACACGAGAAAATTTAAAGTATTTACTGGGAGTCGTTTTAAAGAAAGCATCTTCTTTGCAAGAAGCTCATGGAGATTTTTCTCCTTACGGTGCAGCTCTATTTAAAGATGGCAGTGTAAAATATGTTTGGTATGCAAAGCCGGGGCAGGCTGTAAAAGAGCCCGCTAAAAGTATTCCGCTTATTCGAGGGGCATTGCAGTCGCAGGTGTTGTCGGGAAAGATTGTTGGCTCAGCGGTGATTTATAAGTATCAAAACTATGAGCAGGGTGTATTGCAATTAAATGTTGAGCTCGAGTATCAAACTGGTTTGGCGCTTGCCTATGCATCGGAAATGAAAATTGATGCAAATAACGAGATAACTTGGGGGCAAAACAAACAGGTCAATTTTGAACCTAGAGTGTTTGTTTTACAGGGGCAAGCGCAGAATAAGCTGGTTAAAGAAAAGGCTGAAGAAAAATAATCGATTCTTAGGCGTTATACGTAATAAAAAGTAAGTATTAGAAAATAAGGTTTGTTATAAGAGGTTTATTTCTCTTTGAGGGTCTTTTTTAGGTTCTTACGCACTTCTCCAGGCGTTTTTCCTGTCCAGCTTCTATAGGCGCGAGTAAAGCTTGCTTGGTCGCCGAACCCTAATTTATTGGCGATTTTATTTAGTGGCATTGGGGTATCGTGTAGGTAAAGATCTGCGTAACCTTGTCTCACTTCATTGCTGATTTCACGAAAAGAGGTCTCTTCGTCGGCAAGTTGTTGTCGTAGGTAGCGCGAGCTCATGTTTAAGAGTGTAGCGCTTCGTTCAATGCTGGCTAGTTTAGGCGATCTCTTTATGTGGTCTCGAACTTTTGCTGAGGTGTTGTTGGTTAGATCGTCATTTGTATGTTCTTTTTCTGATTTGTTTAGATGTTTTTTCTCAGCAAGTGAATAAGAGATACTTAATTCTTTATCGGTGTTGTTTTTTCTACTGCTATGGAGTTGTTTTAGTTGAGAGAGTGTTACTTGGTTTTTCTGAGCGCTAAAATCCCATAGGGTATTCGGTGCTAGCGCCCCCCATTCCGTAACTGTCTTATTTGAAGAGAAGTCAAAATCAAAACTCATGCGATTACATATCTGATTAGAGATTGTATAGATGCTGCCCATATACATTTTTGCGATGAATGACCTAGATTTACCCACATTCCAGGTGTCATTTAATTGAATAATTGTGTCACGCCCGCTATGAAATACCTCCATCTCAAATAATGGAATGCAGACCTGCATATGCTTCACGATGGTTTCTACCAGCTGAGGTAAGTCTTCGCTACTTAAAAGGGAGTATCCAAAAAGCCCGTGTGCACCTAAATCCAATTGTTGGCCAAATTCGAAAGCAGCACTTTCATCATCGAGCAACCATTTGGCGGTTTCAAGTATTGGTATCATTTGGTTGATAGAAATATAGGCGTCGGCTTTGCCGATTAATTCGTTTGCAGTAGGGTTGTGAGCAAGTATTGCTTCTTCAGTAATACCTTTTGATTTTAGAAATTTAAAGAAACGGTTTGCATAGCTGGTTGAAATCAAAGGAACGTCATAATTTTGCGTATCTTTTGTCACTGTAGCTACCATAATAAACTCCCTTTTATTTAAGAGATGCTATTTTATTAGAGATACAGGTGTAAATAGAAGTGTTTTTAATACAAAAAATATTAAATATTGATGAGGTTCACATATTCTGAAGACGTGATTCTCACTTGTTGAAAATTGTTGGTTCTTACAAGATATTTAATTACTTGGTTGGTACATGTCGCTGATATAGCTTGCTGTGTTTGACTCTTGAGATAGAGCTATGTTTTTTTTTGAGATAATTAAGTGGGTTGTTATTTTTGATCGGTGGTTTTTTATTTTACTGATAGGGTATGCTCGTTTGCGAACACTTGTGTTGCTAAAGTAACATGTTGTCGGTATGGGTTTACGTTAATGACAATTTGTCTATCTGGTCACACTTACCTGTTTAGACAAAAAAACAGCCTATTTTAACAATGAATAATGTTTTAAAAAAACGCTTAATTGTTATCAGACGTCTCATGGGTTTATCGCATATTTTTGAGCCTAGGGTGCGAAATATTCTGAATGCAAGTTCAGGGTTTAGGTGAGGGGAGTCGTTAAATTCCTTCGAGTGTTTTATCTACTCTTTAAGTTGTATCAGTAACGTCTAAAAAAATAATTAACACGAAATTAATTTCGTATAAGAAATCAAGAGTGAAAAAATCATGAAAACAAAAACTTTTAAGATCAATCCAATACGTGCTGCAGTAATAGGTTCAGCATTAATGGCAGCTAACGGTGCGGCAATGGCTGCGCCAGTTACGGCATCGCTAGAATTTACATGCCCTTTCCCACTTATTGGTGATCAAATTATTATCGCCAATATTTCTGCAGATTACCCGGAGTCAATTGTGATTGGAGCAGATGGTGCGCCAGTTGAATTGGGTCCAGTAAATGTTGATGCGATCACGATTGTTCCTGATAAGGCTCGTCAAGGGTTGGCTTTTGTTGATGCGACAACGATTACAGGTGTTGCGCACAGTGTTAATACTTTTCACACTGCAGCTGGCGATCTACCAAATAATACTGATTTACTGATTGAACCAACTACAATTCCTTCAGATGAAAGTGGTCCATTTGATGTTCCTGCCGCGGGTGTTTCACCAGCGCAAGATTTTGATCTATCCCATGTTGGTGCTGTTACGCTGACGGTTGATGATTTAATCATGGATTTAAAAAACCTAAAAGCTGATGGTTCTACTGCGCCAGCGCCCGTGGGTGAATTTTCGGCTGATTGCGCCTTGAATCCTGGGCAAGATAATGTATTGACCACCATTCAGGTGACAACAACTTTAGCTGATGCTGAAATTGAAGTTGAACAAACTGCTATTGACCTAGGTACTAACTTATTAGGTCAATCAAGTGAAGAAACTGTGACAATCCAAAATATCGGTGGCGCAATACTGGGTGTGAATGCAATTAGTATTTCGGGTGCAAATGCTTCTGCTTTCTCAGAAACAAATAACTGCACCACGATTGATGCCGGTGAAAGCTGTACGGCAACGGTAACCTACACGGCTTCTGAAGAAGGTGCTCAAAATGCTAGTCTTGTAATTAACTCAACAGATGCGGATGAACCTTCTGTTTCTGTATCGCTAAGCGGTACGGGTGCAATTGAAGATAAGCCTGAAATTAATGTTGATCTAACGCCATTAAATTTCGGTACGATTGAAGAGGGTGCCAGCGCTACACAGACAATTCTGATTGAAAATGTAGGAACAGCGCCATTATCTATTTCTGGTGTTGCTGTAAATAATACTCAGGGCTCTGAGTTTAGTGTGACTGAAAACTGTTCTAGCATTACTGCAGGTGCAAGCTGTGCTGAAACGGTTACATTTGACGCGGTTGAAGGTGACAGTGTTGGTTCTGTTGTGATTTCTTCTGACGATGAAGACGAAGCAACTACGCTTGTTAGTTTGGCGGGTACTGGTGAGGTGGTTATTATTGATCCTGTTGACCCGTGTGAGTTAGATCCAACTTTACCAGAATGCGGTGGTACCGGTGGTGGTGATGATCTGGTTATTCCTGTAGCGCTTGATGTTGAAGGTAGTACTTATATTGCAGCAAATCACGGTACGGTGCCGCTTGCTGGTGTAATCCAGAGTGAGTTTAATCTGACTCAAGGTTCGTTCACAGGTGATTTACTTCTTGATCCAACTCAAGGTAGCTTTGAAATTATTCAAGGGTGGAAACGTTATCAAGCCACTGCTCAGATCGAATTTGAGCCAGTTGGTGAAACGGTTGGTACTTTGGTCGATGGTGTGTTGGTCGCGACATCTCAAGCGTATGTGAAGCTTCCGAAAGTGACTAAGTCTTTGTTTGGTTGGGTTAATTGGAAAATAGGCGGTGGTGCTGAATGTCGTACTAAGGAGCCAGTAACGTTTACCATCACTTCTGCAGATGGCGAATACTTTGATGCACTTTCGGGTGGTGATGTGACGGGTACTTATACTATGTCAGCGCTTGAAAATTGTGGTGTTTTGACAAGTATTCTGAGTTCAAAGTTAGCGGGTCCTGACAACACGATCAGCCTATCACTTACGCCAGACTTGTAAATAAAAATTCGCACTATGCGATTATTCTCACTTGCCTTTTTCAGGCCTGGTAAGTAGAGACTTTCCAAAGCGTTTGTTGTTATGACAAACGCTTTTTTTGGGTTGAAATAGATCTAAATATTCTAGTTCGCCGTCCTTCATTATTCTCCATACTCTTCGAGTTTTCTTCTGTTTAGCTGGCTTAGTTGTGTCTTGTGTGAGTTCGCATTTTCCGTTTATAACAAAAATATAACCTATTTTAACAATGATTAAATCTTTGAATAAGCGCTTAAATGTAATCATAAAATCAATGGAGGTGAGGGTGGTTGTTATGTCGTAGGTAAGGCGATTGTTCTGTTGTAGGGAGAGGAACTCAGAGTATTGCGAGTGTTTTCTATCCTTAAGTAGTGTTTAAAAAATAATAAACACGATTTTTTTCGTGTACGAGTTTATAGGTGAATAAATCATGAGAGCAAAAAATTTTAAGTTTGGCCGAATATACGTAGCGGTAATTGTTTCTGCTTTGCTGGTAGCTAATGGTGCGGCCTTAGCAGCGCCAGTTACTGCATCACTAGAATTTACTTGTCCCTTTCCATTTATTGGGGATCAGATTATTACTGCTAATGTTTCTGCTGATTATCCAGGGTCTATTGTAATTGGAGCCAGCGAAGCGGTAGTTGAATTACCTTCAGTGCAGATTGATGCCGTTGCGATTGTTCCTGATCAGGCGCGTAAAGGGTTAGATTTTGCGGGTGCGACCACGATTACTGGTGTTGCACGCAGCATGAATGCATATCATACAGTAGCAGGAGATCTTCCTCATCATATAGACTTAGATCTAGAACCAACAACGATACCCGCTGATGAGACTGGTTCCTTTGATGTGCCTGCTAGCGGTATGTCTCCTGTGCAGAGTTTTGGGTTGTCACATATTGGTGCTGTCACGCTGACTGTTGATGATTTAATTCTAGATTTAAGAAATGTAAGGGCTGATGGTTCGGTTGCGACCGCGCCTGTTGGTGAGCTTACGGTTGATTGTGCTCTGAATGCAGGACAGGATAATGTGTTAACCACTTTTCAGGTGGTTACTGGTTTGGCTGATGCTGAGATTGAAGTTGAGCAAACTGCGATTGATTTAGGTGCTATCTTATTAGGCCAGTCAAGTGAAGAAACGGTGACTATTCAAAATATTGGTGGTGCAATTCTTGGTGTGAATGCAATTAGTATCTCGGGTGCAGATGCTTCTGCTTTCACAGAAACAAATAACTGTACGACGATTGGTGTCGGTGAAAATTGTACTGTAATCGTTACTTTTACTGCTTCTGCAGTAGGTGTTCAAAATGCTAGTTTGGTGATTAGCTCAACGGATACGGATGAGCCCTCTGTTTCGGTAGTGTTAAGTGGTACGGGTATCATCGAAGATAAACCAGAGCTTCATGTGGATGTTACTGCGCTTAACTTTGGGGTTATTGAGGAAGGTCTAAGTACTACGAAAAATATTCTGATTGAAAACATTGGTGCAGCGCCTTTAACCATTTCTGGTGTTGTTGTAAATAATACTCAGGGTGCAGAATTCAGTGCAACTGAAAACTGTTCAAATATTGCTGCTGGTGCAAGCTGTTCTGAAACGATTACCTTTAATGCGGTTGAAGGTGATAGTTCAGGTTCTGTTGTGATCTATTCTGATGATGACGACGAAGCAACCGTATTTGTTAGTTTAGTTGGTTCTGGTGAGGTGATTGTTGTTGATCCGTGTGAGTTAGATCCTACGCTACCAGAATGTGGTACTAATAATGATTTGGTCATTCCTGTAAAGCTTGATGTAGAGGGGAGTACTTATATTGCTGCAAATAACGGAACAGTTCCTCTTTTAGGTGTTATAAAAAGTGAGTTTAATCTAGCTCGGGGTACGTTTACAGGCGATATGAGCCTTGATCCGACTAAGGGAAGTTTTGAGGTTATTCAGGGTTGGAAGCGTTACCAGGCGACAGCGAAAATTGAATTTGAGCCGGTCGGTGAAACAGTCGGGACTTTAGTAGATGGTGTTCTGGTAGCGACATCTCAAGCCTATGTAAAACTTCCAAAAGTGACTAAGACCTTATTTGGTTTAGCTTTCTGGAATATTGGCGGAGGGGCTAACTGCCGCACTAAAGAGCCGGTAACGTTTACCATAACTTCAGTAGATGGCGAATATTTTGATGCGCTCTCGGGTGGGGTAGTAACGGGTACTTATACTATGCCAGCACTTGAGAATTGTGGATGGTTGACAAGTATTCTCAGTTCAAAACTAGCGGGGTCAGGGAATACCATTAACCTTACATTGGCGCCTGATTTTTAAAACGAGAACATTTTTAAGTTATTATTCTATTTTGTCCGATTTCAGGGCTTGCAAGTAGAGGTTTGCCAAAGCGTTTGTTGTCATGACAAACGCTTTTTTTATGTGTTCAAAATATTAGCTTGTCTTTGAATGTTATTTATTTTTAATTACTTTGGGTTTTGCGTGAGTTCGCAATTACCGTTTTTAACAAAAAAATAACCGGATATGACAATGAATAATAAGTGGAATGAAAGCTTAATTGCGCTATGAAATTTTATGTACTGAAGAAAATATTTTAAATGCAGTGCTATGCCAGTGTGTAAGAGGTTTGTAGGGGTGTGTAGTTAAAGTGATCGATGAATTATGTGACTTGCCTTCTACAAAGCTAAATAGTGATTCAAGAATAATTAACATGAATATTAATCGTATGAAAACTCAGGGGTGAATACGAAATGGAAATAAAAACTTTTAAAATTAATCCAATGCGTGCAGCAATAATTGGTTCTGTATTAATGGCCGCTAACGGCGCTGCTGTCGCAGTACCGGTTAGTACATCGCTAGAGTTTACTTGCCCTTTCCCACTTATTGGCGATCAAATTATCATCGCAAATATTTCTGCTGATTATCCAGAGGCGATCAAGGTTGAAGCAGATGGCACGCCCGTTGAGTTAGCACCTGTGAATGTCGAAGCGATTACTATTGTTCCTGATAAGGCTCGTCAAGGTTTATCTTTTGTTGATGCGACTACGATTACGGGCGTTGCGCATAGTATAAATACTTTTCATACCGCAGCAGGTGATCTACCAAATAATACTGATTTAGCTATTGAGCCAACGACGATTCCTGCTGATGAATCGGGTCCTTTTGACGTGCCTGCGGCGGGGGTTTCACCTGCTCAGAGTTTTGATATTTCTCATGTGGGTGCAGTGACACTGACGGTTGATGATTTAATCATGGATTTAACGAACCTGAAAGCTGATGGTTCTACTGCGCCTGCACCTGTCGGTGAGTTTTCGGCTGATTGTTCACTTAATGAAGGTCAGGACAATGTGTTAACTACCATTAACGTAACAAGCGATATGGTTCCTCCGGTGATTGAAGTTGAACCAGTGTTAATTGATTTTGGGACGCATCTAGTTGGTGGCTCTAGTGATGAAAATGTAACAATTCGCAATATCGGTGGGCAAGCTTTAGGTATTAATTCAATCAATTTAACGGGTGTTAATGCTTCTGATTTTTCTGAAACAAATAACTGTACAACAGTAGAGTCCGGTGAGAGTTGTACTGCAACAGTTACGTATTCGGCTACTGAAGACGGTACTCAGCTTGCTAGCCTAGTGATCGACTCAACAGATCAAGCGCAACCATCTGTAATCGTAGAATTAACAGGTACTGCCGTAAGTGATGATGAACCTGAAATTGAAGTTGTGCTTAAGTCACTGAATTTTGGAACAATTTTTGAAGAAACAAGCGCTACTAAGACAATTGAAATTAAAAATGTTGGTACCGCGTCATTAATTATTTCTGGTGTTGACCTTACTAACACTCTAGGCGGTGAGTTCAGTACAACTGAAAGCTGTTCAATCATTGCTGCAGGTTCAAGTTGCTCTGAAACTGTTACATTCGATGCTGTTTTAGGTAATAGTACGGGCTCTGTTGTAATTTCTTCTAACGATGAAAACGAATCTGAAGTAACCGTTGGTCTATTAGGTGCAGGGGAAGAGAAGGAAATACCTTTCTGTGAAGAATTTCCTGAAGACCCAAGCTGTAATGTCGTGATCGATATTACGCTTAACGTTGAAGGTAGTACTTATATTGCAGCAAATGGTGGCACGATACCTTTAGTTGGTGAAATCGAGAGTGAATTTAACCTAACTCAAGGGAAGTTTACCGGTGATTTGAATCTAAAGCCGACTGAAGGTAGCTTTGAAATAATTAGAGGTTGGAGTCGTTATCTGGCAACTGCGGAAATCGAATTTGAGTCAGTGGGTGAAACGGTTGGAACTTTGGTAGATGGCAAACTTGTAGCAACAGCTCAGGCGTATGTAAAGCTTCCTTTGGTGACTAAGACCTTATTTGGTTTAATTGATTGGAAAATTGGTGGTGGTGATCAATGTCGTACTAAAGAACCTGTAACGTTTGTTATTTCATCTGAAGACGGCGAGTATTTTGATGCGCTTTCAGGTGGTGTTGTAACCGGTGTTTACGATTTACCAAAACTAGAAAACTGTGGTTTATTAACGAGCATTCTTAGCTTAAAGCTTGCAGGACAGGGTAATACGATTAGTCTATCCTTGACGCCTGATTTATAATTTAGGCCTGCTCTATTTACCAGCTTTAGGGTGAGATAAATAGAGCTCTTTCAAAGCGTTTGTTATCACGACAAACGCTTTTTTTATGCTTGAAATAAATGCACATGATATTTTTGGTGGATAATTAAGAGGCGTTCGTGGGTAGAGTCGGATGTATAAATAAAAACAGATAGTAGCTGTGCTATATCCTCTATTAACTAAAACTAAACAATACTTTTATGCACAAAGAGTGCCTTCATTCTGTTGACGGTGTAGTATGTAGCTTGTTTTTATTTGAAATTATTGTCACGTAAGTTGGTTACATGAGTTATCAGGTCCTTGCCCGAAAGTGGCGCCCTCAAAATTTTAAAGAAATGGTTGGTCAAGAGCATGTTCTTAAAGCTTTGATTAATGCATTAGATAGCCAAAGGCTACACCACGCCTACTTATTTACAGGTACCCGAGGAGTAGGTAAAACGACCATCGGTCGCATTTTGGCGAAGTGCCTTAGCTGTGACAAAGGCATAACGTCGGAGCCTTGTGGTACTTGTAGTGCTTGTAACAGTATTGTTGAAGGTCGATATGTTGACCTAATCGAAATTGATGCGGCATCACGTACGAAAGTAGAAGACATGCGTGAACTGTTGGAAAATGTGCAATATGCTCCGACAGAAGGCCGCTTTAAGATATACCTGATTGATGAAGTACACATGCTTTCTCAATCAAGCTTTAATGCTTTGCTAAAAACACTTGAAGAACCTCCTGAACACGTTAAGTTTCTATTTGCGACCACTGATCCTCAAAAGCTTCCCGTTACGATTCTTTCTAGGTGCCTGCAGTTCAATTTGAAAAACATGTCGCCCGAACGTATTGTTGGACACTTGAATCATGTCTTAACCCAAGAACAAGTTACCTTTGAAGAAATGGCTTTGTGGGCCTTAGCGCGGGCTGCAGATGGCAGTATGCGTGATGCTTTGAGCCTTACTGATCAGGCAATTGCATATGGCAATAGTATACTAACGGAAGTTGGTGTGAGTACAATGCTTGGCACGGTGGATCAGAAAAAAATCTATCGAATATTAGAAAAACTTGTGAGTCGTGATGCCTCGGCTATGCTGGCCGAAGTACAAAGCTTAGCAGAATTTTCTCCTGATTATACTTCTGTATTAGCGACCCTTGCGGCGATATTACATCGCGTAGCAGTTGAGCAGGCGGTGCCGGGTGCAAGCGATAACTCTATGGGAGACCAAGAGCTAGTGGTTAACTACGCTCGTCAGTTATGTGCTGAAGATGTACAGCTATTCTATCAAGTGGCTTTAGTCAGTCGACAGGACTTAGCAATTACACCTGACCCTAAGTCAGGCTTAGAAATGGCCTTGTTAAGAATGATGGCTTTTCAATTGTCGCCGGTAGAAGGAGACAAGCCTGCTTTACCTGTATCTCAAGAGGTTGACGCTATATCAGCGGCTAGTACTTCAGCAACTATACCAGAGCCTTCAGTATCGGATGAAGTTCCATCTATGCTCTCTGCAGAGAATAGTCCGCCCTTAGAAGCCTACGAGAATGACGCGTCGATCGATGAGTATGAAGCTGCCCCTGATGCGGCGGGCTACGATTATGAAAACGAAACAAGCTCGTTAGAAGAGTCGAAAAAAAAAACAACTTTAACTGACGAACCATCAGAACAGATTTCTACAACAATAGTCGCGCCAGAAACAGCTGAAAATGAAACAGTTAAAAGCGATGGCGTTGATTTTGCTGGCACTGAGTTGGCAGAAAAAGTTGAAAATGAGCTTGCTGCTCCAGAGCCTATTGTTAACTCGTCAGTAGCCGGTATTAGTACTTCAGTACTAGAAACAAACCCAGAAAATGATCAGCACATTGAGTTAGCTAATACTGTCAGGGTTGATAAGGAAAGGCTTGCTGTATCACCTGAGGTTACCTCTCCAAATATTCAACCGAGAACATCGAATACCGTAACAAGTGATGAATCTTCTTGGTCTGTTCGGGCTGCTCAGCTAGGACTTTCAGGAATGACTTTGAATTTGTTATTGAATTCAGTACTTGAAGAGAACGAGCAAGGCTTGCAGTTATACTTTGATGCTGGTCACTATCGTTTACTTAATCCTAGTCATGAAAGTAGAATTCGCGCTGCAATACAACAGGCTTATAGTTACGACCAAGAAATAACTCTTTTTAATAGCCTGAAGGAAGGTCAAGAAACGCCGATGATGTGGCGTGAGCGAAAGCGTGGAGAAATGCAGGTACAGGCAGTGAAATTGATAAAATCAGATCCAAATGTTCTGAAAATATTAGATGTGTTTGATGGCGTTTTGGTTGAAAATAGCATTAAAGCTATAGGTGAAGTCTCGTAAAGAGCTAAAAATTGATAGGAGTGAGTGATGATTGGTGGAAATATGGGCGATATGATGAAACAAGCCCAAAAAATGCAAGAAGAACTTCAAAAGCAACAAGAAGAGATTGCGAATGTAGAAGTGACGGGTGAATCTGGAGCAGGAATGGTTAAAGTGCTGATGAATGGCCGTCATGATGTTAAAAAAGTTGAAATTGAAGACTCATTAATGTCGGAAGAAAAAGAGCTGCTTGAAGATTTATTAGCCGCTGCCGTGAATGATGCCGTACGAAAAGTTGAAGAGAAAAGTAAAAGTTCAATGTCTGGGTTAGCTGCAGGCATGGGCTTACCTGCAGGTTTTAAAATGCCGTTTTAGGTTGTGCTAAAAAAAGTATTGACTACTTTATGTAAAGAGATTGTTGTATGGGTTTTGGACCAGTAATTGATGAATTAATCGATGCCTTAAGAGTTTTGCCTGGAGTAGGGCGGAAGTCAGCGCAGAGAATGGCGTTGTATTTATTAGAAAGAAATAGAGCGGGCGCACAACGACTCGCTTTGGGGTTGGAGAATGCGGCAGAGAAAATTGGTTGTTGTCAGGAATGTCAAAACCTTAGTGAGCAAGAAATTTGTTCAATGTGCAAAGATATTTCGCGTGACAAAGAAACAATCTGTATTGTTGAGTCGCCCTCCGACCTGATGGCGATTGAACAATCGCATCATTATAAAGGTCAATACTTTGTCTTAAAAGGAAGTTTGTCGCCGCTGGATGGTCGTGGCCCAAATGAAATTGGCATTCCAAAGCTTGTCTCACGTTTCAAAGAAGCGAGCATAAAGGAGGTTATCTTGGCGACAAATCCTACCATTGAGGGGGAAGCTACTTCTCATTATATTGCTGAAGTTTTGAGCGCTAATAATTGCTTAATTACACGTCTAGCGCATGGTCTCTCTATGGGGAGTGAGTTGGGTTACGTCGATGGAGGCACATTAAATCATGCCTTTTCTGGAAGAAAGCCGGTACTAACGAATGATTGATATAATAGAAAATTTTACTTTGATTGAAGACCAACAAACACTTGAGAAGCAGATTGAAAACTGGTCCTTAGAGACGGTTTTAGCAATAGATACCGAGTTTATGCGAACAGATACGTATTATGCTAAACCTGGCTTAATACAGATTGCTGATTCAAAAAGGGTTTTTATTATAGACCCATTAAAAGTGACAAGTCTCAAGCCTTTGGCGGTTTTATTAGCTGACCCTAATGTCGTTAAAATTATGCATTCAATGAGCGAAGATATTGAGTTACTTTACCAAGCAACAGGTGTACTGACACAATGTGTGTTTGATACACAAATAGCGGCGGCCTTCCTGGGTTATGGCGCATCGCTGGGTTATCAAAGTTTGGTTTCAGAAGTTTTAGGCTTCCCTGTTGATAAATCAGAAACACGCTCTGATTGGCTGAAGCGGCCGCTTACAGATAAGCAATTAGCTTATGCCGCAAAAGATGCTGAATATTTGATTCTTCTTCATCGCGAGTTAGAGTCTGCGTTAATCGGTAAGGCGCTTTTAGACTCTGTTTTCGATGAAGCTAGAAATATTTTAGCGCAAACAAAACAAAATTGGGATCAGCCCACCGCCGCTTATTTAAAGCTTAGGGGGGGGTATGAATTACCTTTGGCTCGACAACAGCTACTTCAAAAATTAGTTATTTGGAGAGACCAGAAAGCACAAAGTGATAATGTGCCTAAACCTTGGGTTTTTGGTGATAAGTATCTGATTCAATTTGCTGAAAATATACCAAAGAATATTTCAGATATAAAAAAAATTACAGATATAAAGCCAAAATCTATTCGTTTATATGGTGAAAGTTTGATTGCTCAGTTATCCACGTTAGAAAGTACATCTAATAATTTAGAAGATGGCTTTGTTGCTATTGAACGACCGGTAAAGGGTGATGAGCTACAGCTTTTTAAAAAATTAAAGGCGATTGTAAATAATGTTGCTGAGAAAACAGGTATTGCTCCTCAATTACTAGGGTCGCGTAAAATGTTAGAAAACGCAGTTATTCACGTTGTGAGGAATAAGCATGAAAGCTTACCTTTTGAATTTAGTAACTGGCGAAAAACACTAATGGAAGATCATTTTTTAGCAATTTTGAAACATGACGTAAGTAACGGCTAGGATAATAAAATGAAACAATATACATCGGATAAAAAACGTTTCTGTTCTGTTTTTAAAAGTTCAAAAAAGAACGAAATGTATTTATATGTTGACCGTAAAATCGGCGTAAAAGAGCTACCTGATACGCTTAAAAGTATATTTGGCGAGCCGACTCACGTTCTAGATATGATACTTACGCCAGAGAAGAAGTTGGCGAGAGTTGAAGCAGAAAAAGTGTTATCCGAAATTGCACTTAATGGCTTTTATTTACAAATGCCGCCGGCAGTTGATGATGAGAAAATAGGCGATTATCAAGTTCAGCCGGATAGTTTGAATGGATAAGGCACCTTCTTTTTGGGAGCATAAAAAACTATCTGAAATGAGTGTTCGTGAGTGGGAATCGCTCTGTGATGGCTGTGGGAAATGCTGCTTGCATAAACTTCAGGATGAAGAAACTGATGAACTTTTATTTACGAGCATTAGTTGTGAATACTTAAATTTAGAAACGTGTCGCTGTAATGTATATAGTGAGCGCAAGCGTTATGTGCCCGATTGTTTAACATTAAGCTCTAAGCACTTAGATGAATTAAATTGGCTACCTTCAAGCTGTGCATATCGTTTGTTAAATGAAGGGAAGTCATTGCCTCATTGGCATCCTTTGGTATGTGGTGATACACAGCAATTGCATGTGCAGCATATATCAGTAAGAGGCAAGGTCATCAGTGAAGCAGATCTGGCTGATGACGACGACTGGGATGAGTACGTTATTGAGAGTTTGTGATTACAAACCCGTGGTAATCAAGTCAGTTATATTGAACTAAACGTTACGAGGAATGAAGTTTGGAAGTATCATCTTATATAATGGCTTGGGGTATCTATTTATTATCAGCTATAGGTTTAGTGTTTGTGTTTTGGCGAATGACAAGAAACCTTAAATTACGTCGAACTCGTCGTTCGTTGCGTAGTTTGGTCGCAGTGATATTGTTTACACCGATTAATATAACGGCGGGTAGTCTGTGGTTAGCACCAGCTTATTTAGTCGGGTCATATGACTGGGTGCTTGGCAAAACAGAAAAAGCATTAGAAGCTGGCATATATATATCGGTCGCATACATTTTAATGATGTTTATTATTATGCTTGAATCAGTTATGAGAAGATTGTTTGGAATGGGGCGAGCGCATTAATAGTATGATAAAAATACAAACAGGTATTTATCAGCATTATAAAGGGCCTAAATATGAAGTTTTAGGCCAAGCTCAGCATAGTGAAACCGAAGAAGTGCTTGTTATGTATCGTGCTCTTTATGGTAATTATGGTTTATGGGTTCGACCATTATCTATGTTTCAAGAGTGCGTGACTGTAGACGGCGAAGAAAAGCCAAGATTTCAGCTAATTGAAGCACAAGAAATACACTTAGGTTCATTTTACCAATGAATACATCAAGTATAAATCTTTATAAAAACAATGACTAAGCCTACAAACGATAGAAAATACCTTTAAACTCTCATTGTTGTTATTGAAAAACCTGCTATAAATTAGATTATGTTCTGCTAATTCCATTCCAAATTCGAGCTGGGTTAGCAGATAATCTATTTAAAAGAAGTATGTAGCAGAGGAAACTATGGCCTTTAGTATTAACGTTAGAACACAAAAATATTTGAAGTTTTTGATGATATTCTTGATGTTCGCCAGTAGCCCAATAACGATAAGTAATGCCTTGAGTGAAACTGCAGCAGAAGCGGTTGCTGATAGCATCGCTAAAAAAGGCGCCGATATTCGTCTGCTTATTGATATTTCAGGCAGTATGAAAAAGAATGACCCTTCTAACCTCCGTATTCCAGCAGTTAATTTATTAACAGAACTTATTCCAGATGGTGATAAAGCCGGTGTTTGGACATTTGGTCAATGGGTTAATAATTTGATTCAGCATAAAGTTGTTGATGATGCTTGGCGTTTAAATGCCAAAGAGCAGGCTAAAAAAATAAACTCAGTGGCCTTATATACCAACATTGGCGCAGTACTTGAGAAAGCCTCAGATGATTTCAAAACAAATAAAAAATTAGATAACACGCATTTCATTTTATTAACTGATGGCATGGTGGATATTGATAAGGACCCTGAAAAAAATTCTCAAGAGCGTGATCGTGTTTTAACGACACTCTTGAAAACTTTCAAAGACAAAGGGGCAAAGATACATGCGGTTTCTTTGTCTAAAAATGCTGATAGCGCATTGATGGATAAATTAGCGATTCAAACTGGTGGGCAGTCTGCGGTTGCTGAAACGTCAGAGGATCTTACTAAAATATTTTTACAAGCATTAGATCAGGCGGTACCAAGTGAGCAAGTTCCGATAGAGGGTAATGAATTTGTAATCGATTCAAGTGTAGAAGAATTTACCGCTCTAATATTTAGAGGGGATGGTGCTATTCCGACAGAAATTTTAGGGCCAGATGAAAAGCTTCAGAGCAAAGATTTACACACTAATGATGTTAAGTGGTATCAAGATAAAGGTTACGACTTGATCACGATTAAGCGTCCATTGGAAGGAACTTGGAAGATTAAGGCTGATGTGCAGCCTGATAGTCGTGTAACCGTTGTGAGCAACCTTCAGTTGGATGTAACACGACTGCCAGTGAATTTCTTTGCAGGTGATAAATTGAACGTTGATGTCCGTTTTGTTGAAGATGGTAAAACGGTTACCAATAAAGACTTCTTGTCGCTATTAGACGTGAAGTTAAACTTAAAAACTGAGGAAAACAAAGAAGGTAGTAAAACCATCTCAGATCCTCAGAACCCTCCTGTAGATGGGGTTTTCAGCGATGCTATTCGTAAACTTACAAAAGTAGGGCAGTATGAGTTAACGGTACTGGTCGATGGGAAAACATTTAAGCGTAAAAATCGACAAATTATTAATTTGAGATCACCTTTTGATTTCGAATTTTCAGCAAAAGGTGAGGAAGATAAAGCGCATTATCAGTTAATTGTGTCCGCGCTAAGCGAAAACATATCAACCGGCGAAACGAGTGTTTTTGCAAAGATTAAAGCGCCTGATGGTAGTAGTTTGATTAAAGCAGTTGAACTTGATAAAGAGTCTGGGCGTTGGGTATTACCTATTACCGCGGATAAAGGCGATGGGTTGTATAAAATTGCGATTAAAGTAAAAGCTAAAACAATTGAAGGTAAAAAGTTTAAATTTAGTCCGAAAGTATTTGAAGCTGTTTTTCCTATTCCTGCAGGAGAAGCAAATAAAATTGTATCTGTAAATGAAGAGGTAGAAGAAGCACCTTCTGAACCAGAGGCGGAACCTGAACCTGAACCTGAACTACCTGTAGTAGAGGAAGAAGAGGTTGTTGAGGAAATTGCATCGCCAATTGAAATTCCTGAAGAGCTGGAGGAGCCAGAAGCCGTTTCTGACGGTGAAGACATTGTGTTAGGGGAATCAGACTTAACATTTTGGCTGATCGTTGCCGGCGCAGTCGTTGCGGGTTTAGGCTTGATTGGTGGTGCGGTATATGTCATTAAAAAGAAACGAAATAAAAGCGAAGATGGCGAAGAGGAAGTGCTGAGTGATGAAGTCGTTGAAGAGATTATGGAGGAGGAAGTAGAAGAGACTGTTCCTGATATCGATGAGGGCTTGGATTTTGTTGATGAACCTGAAGAAATTATGCCAGAACCAGAACCAGAGCCAGAGCCAGAGCCAGAACCAGAGCCAGAACCAGAGCCAGAGTCAGAACCAGAGCCAGAACCAGAGTTAGGGATGGATGAAGGCTTAGATTTATCATTAGATGAGTTGAGCGAAGTAGCAGAAGAGCTGGAGCCGGTTGATGAGATAGAGCCTGCTGAAGAGAGTTCTGCGACAGCTGATGAAGATATTGCCGCAGACATTGCTCAGGCAATAGAAGATGCCGCAGGCGAAGAAGAAGACGAAATCGATAAAGAAATTGAAGCGGCGTTAGATATCAGTGATCCAGATGACGACGACGATGATGACGATGAAGAATTCAATTTAGAAGATTTCGATATTGGTGAAACGGGCGATTCTCCAAGTGATGACAAATAAGAGGAGCGTTTTTAATAAATAATGCAATGGCTTGCTGATTATCAGTTTAGTCATATAGCATTATTTGTTGGTGAGTTCATTAATTTGTAATTAATGAACTAGTGGGTTTAAAAATTAGACTCTAACCAAACTTTGTCTGATGCAGAACCCCACCGCATAATAGGTCCATACGTAATGCCAGCAGAGTATTTTTTACCAAATATTTTGGCATATAAAGTATAGATTTCACCACCCAAGTCATCAATGCTTGGGTTTGACTCATCTTTACTAAAATAGTGATATGCCACGAAGACTTTACCGTCCGCTAACTTACCGGATAAACTTAAATAAAGGTCTTCTAAACCTAGCGTATTTGCATTAAGAAATAGATCTGTCCAGTCATTAAATTTATGCAAAGTAGTTAAATACATAAGCGCTGTCATCGGAGTCTCATAACCCACTTTTGCTGTAATGCCGTTAAGAACAGACCCCCTTTGAGTAACATGTAGTTTTATTCTAGGGTGTTGCCGCCATTTTCAAACTATTGATAAGCATATTAAGCTGTGTGGTGCGCTTTAATATCGGACGTTTCTATAGCTCACTAATTTAATGAATCTTGCCTATGCCTATGCGCATGGGTAAGGGGGGGGGATGTACCAAACAGGTCATCCATGAGTAAAATTTCGGGTGGCATAGTGAGTGCTCTTGCAATACCAGCTGTTGCTTCATACCGCCTAAAAAATACTTTTAATAAATAAGTGTGATGACTAAAAAATTGGCGAACACACCAAAATCAAGGTCTTATATTCAGAGAGTTTCCTTTAAAATATGGTAATCATAATGAGTGGATTGTTAATAGAACTCTTAAATAAAAGCCATTAAGCTCTTTGCTGGTTTAGTAATAGAACTTAGTTGTATTACTTTTTATGACTGGGATCACACTTTACCTGTGCACGGATTAGCATGAAAACATATCGCAACAAAACCTTTCACGATCTAACCCTATTTTCCCTAATTAACCTCTACACTTTTTACAATTGTTGGCAATTCATATAAACGGCCTTTTTTCTTGGTTGTTCTTTTGAAAAGTTCGGCGCATTTAAATATACGATTCAGATATTCTGTTGGAGTAAGTAAAGATGATTGAAACTACAATTCGATTTTTTCAAGAGGGTGGGTTTTTCATGTATCCAATCTCAATAATTTTAGTTGTCGGTTTGATTATTGCGATTGAACGTTATGCATACTTAACGCTAGCAAAACGAAGTAATCGAGCGGACTTTAATAAACTACATAAAATGTTAGGCGGAAAAGACTTTAAAGCTGCTGTTAAATTTGCTTCGCAATCAAGCTCGGCTATGTCAAACATGATTGGTGCTGGCTTGGTTCGTTTAGGTCGCCGTCAGCCAAGAGATGAAATCGAATATGCAATGGAGGAAGGCCTGCTTGATGCGATGCCTAGGTTAGAAAAGCGTACTCAGTATCTTGCGACGCTTGCAAATGTATCCACATTACTAGGTCTTTTAGGCACAATTATTGGTTTGATTGCAGCTTTTACAGCAGTTGCCTCAGCAGATCCTGCCCAAAAGGCGAGTTTATTATCACAAAGTATTTCGGTGGCGATGAATACTACGGCGTTTGGATTAATTGCAGCAATTCCTTTGTTACTGGTTCATTCAGTCCTACAAACGAAAACTAATGAGATTGTAGATAGCTTTGAAATGGCCGGTATTAAGGTGATGAACATTATCAGTGATCGTACGCCAGTGGCTGCTTCTGACAATAAGTCTGTAGCGTCTGCACAACGATCGTCTGGTGTAAGTGGTTTGCAAGCTGCACCCGCTATTTAGTTTTTTGAATTAAATTTTAATCTGAATCATAACCACAAGCTTAAGCATCAGGGATCAAGAAAATGAAACGAAAGCATCGCCGCTTGCGCACAAAAGAGACTGATCTAGATATCACTGCCTTTATGAATTTAATGATTGTGTTAGTACCTATTCTGTTGATGAATATGGTGTTTGCACAGACAAGCGTATTGGAACTAAATTTTCCAGCTCAGAGCAATGCTCAGGAGAATCAAGAGATAGCATTACAATTGCAAGTCATTATTCTTGATGAGCAGTTAGTTGTTTCTGATAACAAAGGTGGTGTAATTAAAAACATTGAGAACAAAGATGGTGCTTATGACTTTGAAATGCTTGGTCGCGTGATGCAGGATTTAAAGTCTCGAATTCCTGAGAAAAAAGATATTACAGTTATGGCCGAAAAACAGACGTCGTACCAAACTTTGGTTTCAGTGATGGATAAGGTTCGCTCTTTTAAAACAGTTGTTGCTGGAAGTCTGGTGCATGCGGAATTATTTCCTGAGGTATCGATAGCTGATGCGCCTGAAGTGGTTTCATCAGCTAATGTTGCTGACGTTCAAAGTGCTCCAGTAGATAAGGAAAAATCATGAAAACATCAGCCAAAGCAAAAAGACTCCAACGTCATCAAAGAAGAGGGAATTCGCAGGGAAAGCTCAATTTAGTTTCTTTAATGGATATTTTTACCATTCTGGTATTCTTTTTGATGGTTAATTCCTCATCTGATGTGCAAGTTTTAAATCAAGATAATAGCGTTAAATTACCCGTATCGAATGCTGATAAAGTACCTAAAAATGCTTTGGCCTTAGCGGTAACGGCAGAAGATATATTGGTGGGTGGGCGTGCTATTTTAAAAGTTGATCAGTTAAATGCTTTTGATGGTGATGTTGAGCCACAATTAAAGGCTGAATTGGATTATCAATCGTCAAAATCTCGTGCTGCTCCATCACCCTTAGGATTACCGATTATTATTCTAGCTGATCGTGAATTGCCCTATGAATTGCTGAAAAAAATCATGTCAACATGTGTCGATTCAGGATATGCCAGTATATCTCTGGCGGTTAACAAACCTGAACAGAAGGAGGTTTAATCGTGTCACTTACACAGCAAGGTTTAGCCTGGAATGTAGAAGCAGATGAGAATAATCGTTTAAAGAAAACTATTTTAAGTGTCTTTCCTATATTTTTGTGCTTGGTTGTATACGTCTCTTGGGTTGAATTGCCTGAGCAAGATAGAGAAACGTTGGAAGCATTACCGCCACAACTAGCCAAAGTTATTCTAAAAAAGAAGGTTGAGCCAAAGCCTGTCGTTAAAGAGAAGAAAAAAATAGAGAAGAAAGAAGAGAAAAAAATAATTCCAGAAAAAGTGGCTGAAAAATCAAAGCCAAAATTAAAGAAACCTGCGCCACAAATTGCAAAAAAACCAAAAGCTAAAATAAAGCACAAGCCTAAAGAAGTATTACTTGCTCGCGAGAAAGCCAAAACTTCTGGATTGCTTGCGATGAGCAATCAGTTGTCGGCGATGAGTGCGATGGCAAGTAAGGTGACTCTGGATGTACCTAAAACAATTACGGCTAAACCTATTGCGAGAAAAGCAGTGGATAGGTTAGCTTCAAGTGTTTCTACCAGAAGAAGTGCAGGGGTAGATAATACTTTGTTGACGCTGGATGCTCAAAAAATATCGTTATCTTCACGTAAGCTTACTGAAGTTGATCAAGTTGAAGAGGTATTTGCGACTGTTTTAGAGGAAGAAACAGCTGCGGCAAAACAATTATTAATTGCACAGCGTACATCTGAAGAATTACGTCGTACAATGGATGCGAATAAATCTGCAATTCAAAGTATTTATAATCGAGCTTTGCGTAAAAAACCATCACTGCAAGGAATGTTTACGCCTCTATTGGTGATAGAGGAAAGTGGTAAGGTATCAAATTGTACTACTGAGTCGTCAACATTAGGTGAACCGGGTTTAGAGAGTAAATTTTGTAAACGTTTAAGGTTGGTTGATTTTGGCTACAAAGCAGGTGTGGATAGAATGAAGTTTAAGTATCCGTTTGATTTGTTGCCTGGTTAAATTAATATCAATTGGTAAAATAAACGCTTATCATTAACCCCTATATATAATTCGCCTCAATTATTGGCCTCACAATGTTGCGCAAGTGTCGTAATGTTGTGAGACGAATATTCAGCAAAAAATATCATTTCAGCGACTAACGGCTATTAATTAAGCAAATAAAAGAATTAATGTGGATTATCTGCTTTAATTATTGTTCATATACTATTTGTGTCTTGCTCTAAATTGACACCATTGTTACAGTTGCTCGTTTAAATTATTCGAAATTTTTTAGGTTGACATCACTCCATGTTTAAAAAAATCCGAGGCTTATTTTCCAGCGATTTATCTATTGATCTTGGTACAGCTAATACGCTTATTTATGTTCGAGAAAGAGGGATTGTTCTTGATGAGCCTTCTGTAGTTGCCATTCGAAATCACGGGGCGCAAAAAAGTGTCGCCGCTGTGGGCGCAGAAGCAAAAAGAATGTTAGGTCGAACACCAGGCAATATTACAGCTATTCGACCGTTAAAAGACGGGGTTATTGCTGATTTTGTTGTAACAGAAAAAATGCTTCAGCATTTTATTCATAAAGTACACGAAAATAGTTTCATTACACCTAGCCCACGGGTTTTGGTTTGTGTACCTAGCCGTTCAACAAAAGTTGAGCAAAAAGCAATTAGGGAATCTGTATTAGGTGCAGGGGCTCGGGAAGTATTTTTAATCGAAGAACCTATGGCCGCAGCGATCGGTGCTGGTCTTCCTGTCGAAGAAGCAAGTGGTTCTATGGTTGTTGATATTGGTGGTGGTACAACTGAAATCGCGATTATATCTTTAAGTGGCATTGTTTACGCAGACTCAGTAAAAGTGGGTGGCGACAGATTTGATGAGTCAGTTGTTGCTTATGTTCGACGTAATTATGGCAGCTTGATTGGTGATGCGACAGCCGAAAGAATTAAGCAGGAAATTGGTTGTGCTTATGAAGGGCTTGAATTACGTGAAATTGATGTTCGTGGTCGTAACTTAGCTGAAGGTGTGCCTAGAGGCTTTACACTAAATAGTGAGGAGATCCTTGAAGCATTGCAAGATTCTTTAGCTCAAATTGTACAGTCAGTAAAAGGTGCTTTAGAGCAATCTCCTCCAGAGTTAGCTTCAGATATAGCAGAGCGAGGAATCGTTCTTACGGGTGGTGGTTCTCTTTTAAGAGGGTTAGATCGGTTATTGAGTGAAGAAACTGGCTTACCTGTTATTGTTGCAGAAGATCCACTTACCTGTGTCGCTCGGGGTGGTGGTAAGGCGCTTGAATTAATTGATAGCAGCACTGAAGGCTTATTCCCAATCGAATAAGGCCTGTAATAATAGAACTATATTGGTGCGCGCTTGTGCACCATTTTTTTATGTAGCATCTTAAAATAAATAACAGATGTTTCTTAATATTTAAGTATATTGATCGTAATATAGGGAGGGGCTGATTAAAACTATATTTTCACAAGGCCCTTATTTAGCATATAGACTACTCTTAGCGGTTATTCTTTCCGTTATTCTAATTTTTATTGATGTTCGTACTTCTCAATTAAGCGCTGTTCGAAATATTATAAGTTCAGCTTTAACGCCTGTGCAATGGTTAAGTGATGTACCTAGTGGCATAGCTTTTGGCCTTGAAAAAATATTCACAAGTCGTGAGTCGCTCGAAGAAGAGTTGGAACTTATGAAAGACCGTATGTTAGTGCTTAAGCGTAAATCCCAAAAACTAGCATCAGTCACGGCAGAGTTGAATCGCTTGCGTGAGCTATTGAACGCGTCTCGGGTGCTAGATGAAGGTGTTGTGGTTGCTGAACTCGTAGGGGCTAGTCCAGACCCAGATAACCAATACATTATAATTAATAAAGGTTTTCAGGATGGTGTGTACTTAGGTCAAGCGGTTCTCGACTCAGAAGGTTTGATGGGGCAAGTGATTGAAATTAATGAGTTTTCTAGTCGAGTTTTACTCATTTCTGATAGTCGCCATGCAGTACCGGTTCAGGTTAATCGTAATGGAATGCGTGCAATTGCGTATGGTGTTGGCTCCTTAAGTACTTTGGAATTAGGTAATGTTTCGGATACCGCTGATATCCAAGTAGGTGACTTGTTAGTGAGTTCTGGCTTAGGAGGGCGCTTTCCGCAGGGTTATCCTGTAGCAAGGGTTAGTTCTATTGAACATGATTCAGGGCGGTCATTTGCGCAAGTTAAAATCACTCCTGAAGCAAAACTCAATAGAAGCCGTTTACTTTTATTAGTTTTTAAGCAATCTGGTCCAGTATCAGCCTTAGCTCTTCCAGAGGAAAAGGTAGACGTTGAGGTGCGCAGTGGCGATTAATAAAATTAGATGGCTAGCTGTCTTTCTCTCATTCTTTTTTGCAGCCATTCTTGAGCTAAATTTATTGCCTGACGCATTGGCCTTTTTAAGGCCAGAATGGTTAGTGCTGACTTTAATTTATTGGTTGCTTCGCCACCCTGAGAAAATAGGAATTGCGACAGGCGTCGTGATTGGGTTGGTGATGGATGTTTTGTCTGGTAGCTACTTTGGGATACACATATTGTCTTTGAGCTTGATTTGTTATCTTGTTTTAACCATGCATAAACGTTTAAAAATGTTTCCCTTAGTGCAGCAGTCTTTTGTCGTGTTCTTTCTTGTGGGGATTCAGTTAATGGTCGTCTATACACTTAGGTCTATTTTAGGTGTATCTGATATGGGTTTAGCCTATTTGTGGCAAGCACTTTCTAGCGCAGTTTTTTGGCCTATGATCGTTATTTTGTGTGATCGTCTAGCCTTTGCACTACGATGATGAAAACAAATATTGTTTTGGCTTCAGCCTCGCCACGTCGAAAAGAATTACTTGAGCAGATTGGCGTCTCGTTTAATGTTCACTCTGCGGATATTGATGAAACCCCCTTAAATTTTGAGCAGCCATCCAATTATGTATCCCGCATGGCAAAGTCAAAAGCATACGAAGTGTGGAAACAGATGGTTGCCTCTACAGCTTCTTTGGTAGAGGGGCGAGCACTAGTGCTCGCTTCAGATACAAGTGTTGTGCATGAAGGAAAAATTTTTGGCAAGCCTCAAACAAAATTAGAGTTCACTCGTATGATGGAGTGCTTATCCGGTCAGAAGCATGAAGTGATCACGAGTGTGCATGTTATAGAGATCGTTGCGTCAAGTATTAAATCAGAGAAGGCTTTCTCTGTTTCCACAAAAGTGAGTTTTAAACCACTCACTCTTCAGGAAATAGAGTGGTATTGGCGTACGGGAGAGCCTGCAGATAAAGCCGGGGGGTATGGGATTCAAGGCCGTGGTGCTTTATTTGTTGAGGCTATTGAAGGTAGCTATAGTTCGGTGGTTGGCTTGCCTTTAAAAGAAACTGCTGAGCTGTTGGCTAGTTATCATGTCGACATTTGGTCATATTGATTTTTACTTTGACTTCCTATGGCTAATAAAAAATGATTTAAAAGTGTCTGCTTATAAAATAATCCAGTATTAATAAAGGACAACCCATGAGTGAAGAGATTCTAATTAATGTAACGCCTGTGGAAACACGTGTCGCAGTGATTGAAAACGGAATGTTGCAGGAGGTCTATATTGAAAGAACCTCACGGCGTGGCATCGTGGGTAACATTTATAAAGGGAAAGTCGTTAGAGTGCTCCCCGGAATGGAGGCTGCATTTATTGATATCGGTTTGGAAAAAGCAGCTTTCATACACGTCTCAGACGTTAAAGCCCAAATTAATAATACAATTGTAAATGGCAAAGAAGCTGTGCCGGATATCACCTTGTTATTACGTGAAGGTCAGCATCTTGTTGTACAAGTGATTAAAGACCCCATTGGTACAAAAGGTGCCCGTTTGACGACTCAGCTTTCAGTAGCTAGTCGTTATCTTGTCTATATGCCTGACGTGCCGCATATTGGTATTTCACAACGAATTGAAGACGAGGAAGAGCGAAATCGTCTAAAAGATCTAGTCGAAAGTTGTCAATTAGATGATGAGGCTCAGGTTGGTGCAGGCTTTATTGTTAGAACAGCGGCCGAAGGGGCCGGAGAAGATGAGTTTAAAGCAGATATTCACTTTCTTGCCCGACTTTGGAAAAAGCTTAAGCAACGTATAAATGAAGGTGGCGTTCCTTCGGTCATTTATCAAGATTTACCTCTCTTTACACGCGCAATTCGTGATCTGGTTAAGCCTCAAACTGAAAAAATTCGTATTGATTCGAAAGAAAGTTACGTTAAGGTGAAAGAATTTTCTGAGAATTTCTTAATAGATGTGAGTGATCGTCTTGAGTATTACCCTGGTGAACGACCAATTTTTGACCTTTATAGCATTGATGATGAAATTCAGAAGGCATTAGGTCGTAAGGTGCAACTAAAGTCGGGCGGCTATCTGATTATAGATCAGACTGAAGCTATGACGACTATAGATGTGAATACGGGTGGGTTTGTAGGGCATCGTAATTTAGAGGAAACAATATTTAAAACTAATTTGGAAGCCGCTCGTACTATTGGACGACAACTTCGATTGAGGAATCTAGGTGGCATCATAATATTAGATTTCATTGATATGGTAGATGAAGAGCATAAACGTCAGGTGCTTAGAATGCTTGAAAAAATGCTCGAGAAAGATCACGCGCGTACCACAGTGAGTTGTGTTTCTGAGCTAGGCTTAGTTGAAATGACACGTAAACGAACAACGGAGAGTTTAGGGCAGACTTTGTGTGAACCATGTAATGTCTGTAACGGTACGGGCTTATTGAAGACGCCAGAGACCGTGTGCTACGAAATTATGCGTGAAATATTAAGAGTAAATCGTGCGTATGAAGCTTCTGTTTATCTTGTGATGGCTTCTCAAAGTGTAATAGACCGCTTGTTAGATGAAGAATCTGATAATATAGCTGATTTGGAAACCTTTATCGATAAACATATAAAGTTCCAGGTTGAGGTAATGTATAATCAAGGTCAATTCGATGTCGTTCTAATTTAACCGTTTAATATAATGGCTTCCATTCAATTTACCTACCTACTTGTAGAGTCTGACTGTGCTGAATAGCTCCTACCGACTGTTTAAATTCCAGGCTAAACTAGTATCCTTTACCGTTTTATTTCTATTCGCCCTTTATGTGCTAATCGGAAGAGCTGTCTTAGGGGTCTTACCTGACTACCAGAAAGACTTTGAAAGAATGCTTTCGGAACAAATCCAAATGCCTGTAGAAATTGCCAGTCTGAGTGGGCGCTGGGTAGGCTTTGATCCTGTGATCGATATTAATGGATTAAGCATTAATGGCGTTGAAAATGCTTATGTTGGTCGTGCTCGAATTCGCTTAGCGTTTTTGGCTTCGATTTATGCTTTAGCGCCCCGCTTTAAGTCTATTGTAGTGGAGCATTCTGAATTTACGTTATTTCAAGATGAAGAAGACAGCACGTGGAAGGCTGCTGGATTTGAAATGCCAAAAAATGAGGGCGGTGCAGAAGCAGATTTTTCAGCCTTGAATGCCTTTTTCAATGGTGTTGCAATTACGCTTATTGACAACGCTGTTTTACTTCGGCATAAACAAGGAAAAGTGCAAACGCTTCGTTTGCCTTCCGTAAGCCTCAGCTACTTGAATGATAAAGTCTATGCCAGTGGAAAGGTACTTCAAGAAGAAGGCCAAAAGACGCTGTTGAACTTTTCTATCGAAGGACAAGGCGTTTTATCTGATCGAGATATTACTGGAACCCTCTATTTAGAAGCACGATCAGCGGAGTTTTTTGATCGTGTTTTGAAAACGTATCAGTGGGGTGGGATTGCCATTCAGGACATCGATGCGAGTGCACGTTTATGGTTATCATTTGATGGTTTGAACGTTACATCTGTCCAAGGAGATGCGCAGATCAGCAAAGTTAACTGGAAAGTTGCAGAAAAATCACTGCCACCTATTTTAAATTCAGTGATAGGTTTTCAATTAACGACAGCTGACAATAAACAGTCTCTAACGGTAAGTGGGCTAAGCCTCAACTGGGCTGGAAATACCTGTGAAAGTTCTGATGTACAGATCATAAACCAAGTTTCTGAAGTGGAGATTAAGGCAAGCCAACTTGATATAAAATGCATGAGTCGCTTAGCTTCAGCAATAGGTATTTTACCCAAGTCTTTACAGGATAGATTGAATGTTAGTTTGCCTGAAGGTTCATTGAAGAATATTAATCTAACGATTAGAGAGGGGAACGACAAAAATATATTAATAGAAACGTTAGAAAGGGATACGAACGATAAAACGTATTTACCTGTGGCATTACCATTGGAGAGGTTCAGTTTTGAAGCCGAATTGGATAATGTTTCTTTAAATGCATATTCGGGGACACCCTCCATTAAAGGGCTTGATGGCTACATTTATGCAAACTCAAATGGTGGAGGTGTTTTTTTTGATAGCAAGCGTTTTGAATTAGGTTTTACAGACTTGTTTGCTAACTCTTGGCAAATGAAAAAAACGGAAGGAGCCATCTCTTGGCTTATTAACGACGGTGATATTTTCGTTTATTCGGAGGGCTTGAGGCTTTTTCAGAAGGATGACAGTTTAGTTTATGGTGATTTCTTTTTACGCTTGAACTCGTTTGAAAAAGAAGACTACTTAAGCCTTTCTCTTGGTATACAGGATATTTCATTTACTAATACATCTGATTATGTGCCAGGTTTAATTGTTGGCGAGGATCTCAATGCTTGGCTTGATGGGGCTTTAGTATCGGGCTCGATCTCAGAAGGCGTTTATATCGGTTATGGGTCAATCGAAAGTGATTCGCCAGAGCATAGCTTTACGTCAAGTATTCATCTTAAGACTAATCAGGGGGAGCTTTATTTTGATGAAGCTTGGCCTAATTTAAGTAGTATTAATGCTGATATAAATCTACAAAATAGTGCGTTGAGTATTACTGCTGCACGAGCAAGAATTAATGGGATGGAGTTGCTTGATATTAGCGCGGTAATGCCAGATAAAGGCCTCGGTGAGGCTGAATACTTAAACGTAAAAGTAGGCCTGAATGCTGGTAAAGCAGAACAAAACTATTGGTTGAAAGAGTCGCCAATTTCTTCCCATACTGAAAAAATTCTAGAACAATTAGAAATAGAAGGTGTGATTGGTGTTGGTGTAGAACTTGATATCCCATTGTCTAATGATAAAGATGTGGACTACAAAATTGAAAGTTTATTTAAGTCGGTCAATGTTAAGCATGTAGCCACAGACCTTTTATTCAAAGATATAGAGGGTGTCTTGCGAGTTTCTAGCTTAGCTGGTGTTACGGCAAGTGGGGTTACTGCGGAATTTTTAGGGCAACAAGCTGCTGTTAATATAGCAACACGCACTGAGACTGAGCAGGAAAAGAGTGAAGGATATCGAAAAAATAAAATGGAGGGAGACGTTAGTGTCGCTTTGAGCTCGGAAACAATTATTACTGTTGATTCAGGTATACCTGTAGGAAGCTTGCTTAGCTATTTTGAACAAAAGGAAATAGTTGGGTTAAGTGGCGTGTTGAATTACCATGCCGAGCTTAATGTGCCTAACCAGGGAGAAGCTTCCCCAAAGTTAACGGTTACTTCAGACCTTAAGGGCGTTTCGTATGATTGTCCTGCACCGTTTAAGAAAACTTCTTTGGAGGCGAGTGATCTAGCGCTCAGTTTACTGATTGATCCTGATCAAATGAACTTAAATGTGAGCTTGAAATCGGAAGGCTCGCCTGTTATTAAAAGTGAGTTGTTGTTTATAGGAAGTGAACTGACTTCAGGGGAGCTTCTAATTGGTGAGGCGGTATCTAAAAATATGGATGCCAAAGGGGTTAATATTGTCGCTAAGCTAGAGAGTGTAGAGCTCCAGCCTTGGGTTGAATTTATTCAAAATAACATCGCGGAGCTTGGACCTTCTGAATCGGATATTTTGCATAGGGTTGATCTCGATTTTGAAACCCTAAATGCCTACGGACAAAATTTCAAGAATACTCAGGCTGTTATGACTAAGCCCAAAGACTTTTGGCAGCTTGATTTAATCGGAGAATCAATTCAAGGAAAAATAAATTTTCCTTCTGAAGAAACTGTTCTAGATATCCAGCTTGATCATATATTTTTAGAAAGTGAGTCGCTTGGTAAAAACGATGCTGGAGATGGAAGCGGGCAAGCCGAAGGTACAAAAGACACTGAAATGCTTGACCCACGGCAATTGCCTGAAATTACTTTTTCAATCAAAAAACTTGTGAAAGATAAGGTAAATTACGGAGCTTGGAAAACTCATATGTTACCTAATGATCATGGTACGGTATTTAAAGGGATTAAAGGAAATATTAAGGAGACTGCTTTTGATGGGCAGTTGAATTGGAAGTTTGATGATTCTGTAGATGGGGAAAAAGCGCATACCAGTATTCTTACCATGGATATAAAAGGTAAGAAGTTTGAAGAGTTGACTAAAGCCATTGGTAAAGATCCATTGGTTAGTAGTGAACAATTTGACGCAAGTGTCTCCTTGGTTTGGCCGGGAAGTCCACCTGAATTTAAATTAGCGAGGGTATCTGGAAGTATTCTACTAAAGATGAAAGATGGGTTTTTAAATACTGAAGATGATAAAACAGGAGCACTTAGAGTTTTCGGGATTTTAAATGCTGAGTCGATTATGCGTCGCTTGAAGTTAGATTTTTCTGATTTGTATAAAAGTGGGGTGGGTTATGATGTTTTCTCAGTTAACACCACCATTAATAGGGGGTTGTTAACTTTTGCTGAGCCTTTGGTAATTGATGGCCCATCTAGTAGTTACTTGATTAATGGTAGTGTTGATTTAAGAAAAGAAACGCTTGATATGGATATGCTCGTTAAGCTTCCTGTTGTTCAGAATTTGCCACTAGCGGCATTAATTTTGGGTGCTCCACAGATTGGTGGTGCGGTGTGGCTTGTTGATAAGCTCTTAGGGGAGCCATTATCTGCGATTACAACAGCTCGTTACGATATTACAGGTTCATGGGACAAACCCGATGTAAAATTAAATAAAGCAATGAATGCGAGCAAGAAAGACCGCTCGAAACAAAAGTCTCGTAGGTGAATGTCATGGCGTTTGTAGTTTCAGCAATTCAAATGGAGAGTACTGACAATGTTGAGAAAAACCTTGAGGAAGCATTGCGCTTACTGAATATTGCCGTTACCGAGGAGGGTTCGAATTTAATCGTTTTTCCTGAAAACTTTCTTTGTTTTGGTAAAACTCAACAGCACTACCTAGCGAGCAATTTGCATTCATACCTTTCAAAATTTCAATCGATTGCTGCCGGTTTATCTATTAGTCTCGTTTTAGGAAGCATGCCAAGCTATATTCGCGAAGATGGCGGTAAAACAGATGGTCGTTTTCGCAGTGCTTCTTATGTAGTAAATACTCAGGGTAATATTTGCTGTCAGTATGACAAAATTAATTTATTTGATGTGGATGTGAATGATTCGCATGGTCAGTATCGAGAATCTGAAGCTTTCGAAGCAGGGAGCGCTATAAAAGTTATTGATATACAGGCCGCTAAACTAGGGTTAAGTATTTGTTATGATTTACGTTTTCCTGAATTGTTTCAGTCGTTAAGGGTGGCGGGCGCTAATGTACTAGTGATTCCGGCTGCATTTACAAAAGTTACAGGACGTGCTCATTGGGAGGTATTACTTCGGGCTAGGGCGATAGAAACGCAGTCGTATGTCGTTGCTGCTAATCAAGGTGGAATGCACTCTAGCCAGCGTGAGACTTGGGGGCATAGTATGATTATTGATCCATGGGGGGAAATAATTGCTGAAATTCAACTAGGTGCTGGTGTTTGTAGTGCTCCATTGGATTTAGATAAGTTGAATGAGATACGGGCATCCATGCCGTTGAATCGTATTTAAGAAATCAATTTCTTTGGTATTAAGCGTATAAATATTTAAGAAAAACTTTTGATCAAGTTAATTTAATTTGCATAAAGGGCTCGAATAAACTGAAAAAGTTTTTTTGCCGCGCCTGTGTTTTTTTCTTGGGACAGATCTTTCTGAGCGTTTCGAATGAGCTGGCGTAAAAGCTGAACATTTGCTTCGGGTTTTTCTTCGATAAAGGCTGTTAAGCTAATTTTATCTCCTTCGATTAAACGCTCCCGCCAAACTTCGATTAGATGTATTTCCTGAGCGTATCTTAAGCTGCTTGAATCGAATTGGTCCAATGCATACTGGATCGCTTCTTCATCCTCTGCGCGCATTAATCTACCAATATAATGCAGATGACGTCGTTTAGCTTCACGTTGTTGAATGTTGTAGGACTCTTGAACTGCTTTCAGTAACTCTTCGCCAATTGGCATTTTAGTAAGCTGTACTGGTTTTAGTTCCGTTAGCTTTTTACCAAGATGCTGTAACGCTATCATTTCTCTTTTGATTTGAGATTTGCTGATTTCAGGGGTTTCGTCATCAAAACCATTATCATTTTTCATGTTTGTTCTCTAAATTTATGTTGCATATGCAAGTGTTGCTAGGCCTAGAAATGAAAGAAAACCAACAACATCCGTAATAGTAGTTAAAATAACACCACCCGCTAATGCGGGGTCTATATTTCTTGATTTTAAGAAAATTGGAAGTATCGTACCAGCGACTGCTGCCACAACAAGGTTAATTATCATTGCTGTGGCGATTACTATACCGATGGTCGTATCTTCAAACCAGAATATAGAAGCGGAAGCGACGACCATGGACCATAAAATACCATTTAGTAAACCAACAATAAACTCTCGATTCAGTAACCAGCTAAGGTTGCTACGACTTATTTGTCCAACAGCCATCGCTCTAATTACTAAGGTTAATGTTTGGCTTCCGGCGATGCCACCCATGCTCGCGACAATTGGCATTAATACCGCTAGTGCCACGACTTGTTGTATCGTATTTTCAAAAAGTCCAATGACTGCTGATGCAATAAAAGCCGTAATCAGGTTTATGCCTAGCCAGACGGCTCTACGCTTTGCGGTTTTATTGATGGGAGCAAAAGTGTCTTCTTCTTCATCGAGTCCAGCCATGCTCATCAATGAGTGATCTGCATCATCGCGGATAACATCGACAACATCATCGATGGTTATTCGACCAAGTAAGATATAATCTTTGTTAATTACAGGTGCTGAAACGAGGTCCTGGCGCTCAAAAAGTTTCGCTACTTCGCTATCCGACATATTTACATCGATTGTAACGATATTCGTTTTCATGACTTCCCTAACCGTTGCATCCGGACTAGATACCAACATTTGAGTTAAAGGCAGGGAGCCAATAAGTGCATTTTTACGGCTGACAACGAGTAGCTTGTCTGTCATTTCAGGTAGCGCTTTATGGCGGCGAAGGTATCGTAAAACAACTTCGATTGTAATGTCTGCTCTAATTGTCACCGTATCGGTGTTCATTAGGCCGCCAGCGGTGTCTTCGTCGTAGGAAAGTACTCTTTCGACACGTTGACGGTCTTGGGAGTCCATGGAGTCCAAGACGTCAATAATAACTGTTTGCGGTAATTGCTGGAGAATATCAGCTAAATCATCCGTATCAAGATCTTCAGTAACACTGATGACTTCTTGAGTATTTAACTTACTTAGAAAGTGAGATTGAACATCTTCGCCTAAGTATTGAAGTACTTCACCTTTAAGGCCTTGATCAAGTAAACGCCAAATAAGTGCTCTTTGTTTTGGTGGGGATGATTCAATTAAGTGAGCAATATCACTTGGTGCAAGGCCCTTGTTTATAACTCTGGCGACTTGTTTAGTTGAACCCGCTTCTATTGCTTCGTTAATTGTTTGAAGCTTGGATTCAGGGCTATTATTAGGGTATTTTGCTGCCATTTATTGCCTAAACAAGGGGTAAGTTTTGTTCTTTTAGGTTGTATTGCTTAGGCGAAGTATAGCTGATTGTATGGGATCTAGACAGGTGTTGTGACTAAACCTTATTGTTCTTCTCCAAAACGGTCATTTATAAGCGCTTTGATGGCTTTAAGTGCCTCCGTTTCATCTGAGCCATCACATGAGATTGCAACTGTAGAGCCGCAACTCGCTGCTAACATCATGACTGACATGATACTTTTACCATCTACTTCTCGGCCATCTTTACTAATTTTAATTGCACTTTCAAATCGTGTGGTTGTACTCACAAATTTAGCTGCTGCACGAGCATGTAGGCCTAAGTGATTTATAATTTCAATGTTTTCAGAAAGCATGTCGTATCCAAGTTAATCTTTGTTATGGGTCTTTGTACTCACTAAGTGGGAATGGAGTTCATAACATATCAGGGCGTTGATCTATACGTTATGTAAAAGATGTGGGGAGTGTATTATTTTTTTTGAGGGTGGGGTAGTTCTTTGTGCCTTATTTGGACATTGTTATATATCTTCGTGAAATATTGGCCAATTTGGTCACATAAATACACTGATCGATGCTGTCCGCCGGTGCAGCCAATCGAAATAGTCATATAACTTCTATTCGAATCTTTGTATTGCGGTAACCAAGTCTCTAGAAAACTAATAATGTCTTGCTGCATTTTTATTGTTTCTGGCTGAGCCGCGAGAAATTTTTGAACGGGTTTTTCAAGTCCGTTGTACATTCTTAAGCTAGGGTCCCAGTATGGGTTGGGTAAGCAGCGAACATCAAAAACAAAGTCTGCATCACTGGGCACACCATGCTTAAATCCGAAGGATTGAAATAGTATTGCAAGTTCCTGTGTTTTTCTACCCGCTACTCGAATTTTAATTAGATCTCTTAACTCATAAAGACTGAGGTGGCTCGTGTCAATATTAAGGTTTGCCTTAATTGCGACAGGTTCTAATAGAAGTTGTTCTTTTTGAATTGCTTCCTTTAAAGAAACTTTTGAATCGCTAAGGGGGTGTTTTCTTCTAGTTGTATTAAATCGTGTTAATAGCACGTCGTTTCTTGCATCAAGAAAAATAATATCGATTTGAGTATTTTGCTCTAAGCACTCGTTGTAGAAAGAGGAGAAGTTTACAATCCCGCTTTCAAGGTTTCGAGCATCAATACTAACGGCTACCCTAGATAAACGATCATCCTTGCTATTTGTAGACTGTTTACAGAGATCTAAAAGCAGCCCTATTGGAAGGTTGTCGATGCAGTAATACCCTAAATCCTCAAGGACGTGAAGAGCTGTACTTTTTCCGGATCCTGAGCGACCGCTAACGATAACTAATCTCATAAGAAAGGCTCTATAGAAGTAAGCATATTAGTATAGAGCCTCGTAAATGTTAGGGAATTAGAAAGCTTGGGTTAATCTAGCATTGTTCTATAAAGTTCTTCACCTGTGATGGATTTCCTTAATCGTGCACAAAGTAATGGGTCATTAAACTTTTCTGCAATTTGACTGAGCAGTTCTAAATGTTCACTCGTTGCCTCTTGGGGCACAAGTAGTACAAATAATAGATCAACTGGTTCGTTGTCAATCGCATCAAAAGGTATTGTTTGTTTCAGTGTAAAAAGACAACCAATCACTTGGTTGCAATTTTCTAAACGGCTATGTGGAATCGCAATTCCTTGGCCGATACCAGTGCTTCCTAGGCGCTCTCGAGCAATTAAGTTATCGAAAATTGTATTTTCTTCTAGTTTTGAAAAATGAGTTGAAATTAGTTTAGCAACTTGTTCTAGAACTTTTTTCTTACTACTCCCAAGAAGACCGCATTGGGTCAACTCGGGGGAAAGTATAGCTTCAATAGTAATATTTTTGTTTGGCATGTTTTACTCGAATTACTAAGCTTTAAAGCTTATCGTGCTGAAGCGCCATGAGAGCGATCTACTGTTTTTTCTTTATGTTTAAGGATTTGGCGGTCTAATTTGTCTACTAATAAGTCGATCGCTGCATACATGTCTTCCTGTTCGGCTGTGGCGTGTATGTCTGCTCCACTTAGGTGTAATGTGGACTCAGCTTTATGGCGTAGTTTTTCGACGGATAGTGTAACTTGAACATTACTAATGTTGTGAATATGGCGTTCCAGTTTTTGCAATTTACTGTTTACATAATCTTTCAATGCTTCGGTTAGTTCAACATGGTGACCGGTAATGTTTAATTGCATAGCTTTCTCCTGTTTTCTTTATTTTAGTGAACAATTAAAACTTAAAATCATTCACACTTTTGTGTAGCTCTGGTTATTAATAAGCTACTAGGTCTTAACGTCTATATAAAATTAGTAAGAGATTCATTTTTTACACAAGTCGTTTTCTTTCATTTGAAGGTGGAATGATCATTGCCTCACGGTATTTTGCGATGGTCCGCCTTGCTACTTTTACACCTTGTTCCTTGAGTAGATCTGCTATTTTACTATCACTCAATGGTTTTTTAGGGTTTTCTGCTGCGATAAGTTTCTTAATGATTGCGCGTATCGCTGTTGATGAACATTCACCACCTGATGAAGTACTTACATGGCTTGAAAAGAAATACTTTAACTCAAAAATACCTCTGGGGGTATGCATGTATTTTTGTGTTGTGACGCGTGAAATTGTCGACTCGTGCATGTCTACTGCAAGTGCGATATCATGAAGAATTAAAGGCTTCATTGCTTCGTCGCCATAATCAAGAAACCCTTGTTGATATTCTACGATTTTACTTGAAACTTTTAATAAGGTCTCGTTTCTACTAAGCAAGCTTTTAATAAACCACTTTGCCTCTTGTAGTTGATCCTTCATAAATGTGTTGTCATTACTGCTATCAGCACGTTTTATAAAAGACGCGTAATTGTTATTAACACGGATTTTAGGTGCGATCTCAGGGTTTAATTCAACACGCCAACGGCCATTTGTTTTTTTGACAATTACATCTGGCACGATATAAACGGCTTCTGCTGATGCGATCTCTTCACCAGGTTTTGGGTTGAGTGTTTGTATTAATGAAATAACTTCTTTTAAATCATTCTCTTTTAAACGGCTACGTCTCATGATTTGTGCGTAATCGCGAGTACCTAACAGGTTTAAATAATGATTGATGACTAACTTTGACTGGGGCAACCAAGGTGTGTCAGCGGGTAATTGTCTCAATTGCAGTAATAGGCATTCAGGAAGGTCTCTTGCGCATACACCAGCAGGATCAAAGTTTTGAACGCGTTTTAGTACTTGTTGTATCTCATCTAATTCAACAGGGTCTTCGTCATTTTCATCATAGAGGCCTTCAAGAAGTTCTTCTAAGCTGTTACTTAGGTATCCTTCTAGATTGACAGAATCTATGATGGATAGAGCAATGAGTCTATCTCGGTCAGACATCGTTATCAGACTGAGCTGGTCCAATAAGTGGCTGCTAAGGGTTTCTCCTGTTGAGTTTCGAGTTTCGAAATCACTATTTTCATCATCCGGAGCTGGTCCACTGCTGGCCGGTGCATTATTGGGGTATATGTCATCCCATGCAGTGTCTACAGGTAAATCATTTGGAATAGTGTCTGATGACCATTCGTCTACTTCGCTTTCATGCGTATCTGTAGTGCTTGCTTGCTCTGATGAGTTGGTTTCCTGAGTTTTGTCTTCTTGCTGTGTATTGTTTTCTTTTTTATCAGTATGGCTAAGTTCGCTTTCTTCTTGAATTTCAAGCATGGGGTTTGAATCAAGCGCTTCCTGTATCTCTTGTTGAAGATCTAAAGTTGATAATTGCAGCAATCGAATTGCTTGTTGCAATTGGGGGGTCATAGTAAGTTGCTGACCAAGTTTTAGTTGAAGTGATACCTTCATTACCATACTTTTTTGTAAACCTTAAAAAGAGATCAAAATTAAAATCATGAACTAATTACTAGTGTAGTGCCAAGTTATTCTACTGTGAAACAAATTAACATTTATTTACGTTAAATCGTGATCATTTTTTTTATTTAGTACTGCGTAAACTTAGTTCGAGGCTGATAAATTGAAGCGCTCGGGGTTTTAAGCTTTAATTATATTAAAGCTTAAATTTATCGCCAAGGTATACTTCTTTTACTTTTTGGTTTGCCAAAATGTCTTCTGCTGTGCCTGATGCAATGATATGACCGCCGCTGACGATGTAAGCTTTTTCACAAATGTCGAGGGTTTCTCGTACATTATGATCAGTGATGAGAACGCCGATACCTTTATCTTTTAAATGGGATACTATTTGTTTGATGTCGTTGACTGATATAGGGTCAACGCCAGCAAAAGGCTCGTCTAATAAAATAAAGTCTGGCTCCATTGCAAGTGCGCGTGCAATTTCAACGCGGCGTCTTTCGCCGCCTGATAGCGCCATCCCTAAGCTATCTCGTATATGTGTAATATGGAACTCTTTTAATAACTGCTCCATTCGGTTAATGCGCTCGCTTTTGCTTAGATCTTTCCTGATTTCTAATACGCTGAGAATGTTATCTTTTACCGTTAATTTTCTAAAAATTGATGCTTCTTGAGGAAGGTAACCAATACCTTGTTTTGCTCTCCCGTGCATCGGGAGGTTGGTTAAGTCATTGTCGTTAATGCATATTTTTCCTTTATCTTGAGATACTAGCCCTACTATCATGTAGAAACAAGTAGTTTTACCTGCCCCGTTGGGGCCAAGAAGCCCAACAACTTGACCGCTATTTATAGTAATTGATACGTCTATTACAACAGTATTGTAACTTTTGGCTAAGTGTTCTGCTTTAAGGGTTTTCATGAGTAGGCGCTATGCTGTTTGGTGTTGGTGTTGGTGTTGGTGTTGGTGTTGGTGTTGAAAGCTCAGGTTTTTGAATTGATACAGGTGTATCAGACTCTAAAGTGGGTTCATTGGCTTGTGGGAAATATTGAATTTTAACACGACTTCCAGCGGTCTTATCGCCTTTAGCTCTTATTGCTCGTTTTACAATATCATAATGAATCTGTTCACCAGAAAATGAGTTGTTATCTTGTACTAAGCTTGCATTGTTTAATAGTTTGAGTGACTCATCGATGGCAGTGTAGATGATTGTGTTTGCGTAGCCATGTGTAAGGCTGCTCTCGTTTGGCGTTTTTTGAACAAAGTGGGCAGGGCTGCCGGTTGCTTTTATTGATACAATTTTTCGATTTATTGCATTGACTGAAATATTGTCGGCTTCGAGTCTGGATTCACCTTGCGTAATAATGACGTTACCTGCATAGTTGGAAATTCCAGTGGTATCATCAAGTGTCGCACGATCAGATTCAATTTGAATGGGGAGCTTGCTTGTAGGGTTGATTGCAAGTGCGTGAGGCGCAGCGCTTAAAAGAGTGATGACTATAGATAAAAGAAAAGCTGTGTAGGCCAAAGGTGATGGTTTATTAGTTGAATACATAACGACCTTGAACCTCCGATAATAACTCGATTTTTTTCTCATCAATCCATGCATTTAAACCTATTGCTTGGATTGAACTATTGCCTTTTGTTATAGTAACTGCTTGATCTGTTGATATAAAGTGAGTTTGATTATTTAATTCAAATTCCTCACTTTCTAATGTCCAAGTTTCAAATTGTTCTGTGTTTTTGTTGGATGTATGTATGCTACTCATTGGTGGCATTTTGTTTGTATCAGAGAGGGTTGGGGGGATTCGTTGGATGATAACCTCCCCTTTTAGGAATAGTTTTTCTTCCTCGGGGTGGAATATGCCCTCTTTGGCATTTAAAGTGACTGTCTGATCATCACTGGTGTTAAATGTAATAGACGGTGCGTCTATTACAATGCGTTTAGGGTTTGAGTAATAGCGTGAATTTTTACTTGAAAGATTTGTGGCTCGCCCATTTTTATCATAGATTTTAAATTCGCCATTGCTGATAAAAGCACTGGGTTTTTCTTTTTGGTTTTTTCCTGTTTTGTGTGTAGATGGGTTAGAGTGATTGCTTTCATGTAATAGTTGATAGCTCGCAATCGCAAGTAAAATGATTAAAAAAGCTTGCCCTAATGTCTTATTGAATCCCATGTTAGTTTAAGTATGCCGTGTGGATATTTTCAAGTAGCCCTTGAGCGTCTAATATTAAATCACAGACTTCTCTTACTGCGCCTTGTCCACCAGAAGCGTTGGTGCAGTGGTCGGCATGTTCTTTAACAAAAAAGTGACCATTCGGGACTGTGATACCTAGTCCTGAGCTGATGATGGCTGATAGGTCTGGTAGGTCGTCTCCAACATAAGCTATGTTGTCGAATGCGATACCTAGTTCATCGCTTAACTCTAGTAATGCAACTTTTTTATCTTCTCTGCCTTGAAGTATTTGATTGATACCTAAATCTCTAGCACGACGAGCTGTGAGAGGGGAGGTTCTACCGGTGATAATCGCAACTTGAATATTGTTATTGAGTAATGTTTTTATGCCTTGACCGTCTAATATGCTGAACGCTTTAAGTTCATCGCCCTGTGCAGAAAAGTAAATTTTGCCATCGGTCATTACACCGTCTACATCCAATGCTAATAACTGAATGCCTTTTGCTTTTTCTTTGATAGTTTGCATATAAATTCCTGCTGCTAGATGACACCTGCTCTTAATAAATCATGCATATGTAGAGCGCCAATAACTTCTTGATTACTATTTGTAACGAGAAGTCCAGTGATCTTATGTTGTTCCATAATGCTTAATGCTTCAGCGGCTAAAATATCAGCGGTGATTGTTTTGCATCGAGTGGTCATGATGTCATCAATTATTGTTGTTAATAGGTCAAGTTTTGCATCGAAGGTTCTTCTTAAGTCGCCGTCTGTAAATAAGCCTGCAAGCTTATTCTCTTTGTTAATAATAGCTGTTAAGCCTAAGCCTTTTTCTGAAATTTCAATTAAGCCGTCGGATAACAGGGTGCCCGATTTAACTGCAGGTATTCGTTTACCTGTATGCATTAAGTCGGCAACGGTTAAAATTAGTTTTTTCCCAAGACTACCGCCGGGATGAGAAAATGCAAAATCCTGCTCAGAAAAATTTTTGGACTCAAGTAGTGCAACCGCTAGGGCGTCACCCATAACTAAGGTAACAGTGGTGCTGGATGTTGGAGCGAGTCCAAGAGGGCAAGCTTCTTTTGTAATACTAACATCTAAATTGATGTTTGATTGTTTGGCTAGAATTGAGTCAGGGTTGCCTGTCATGCTTATGAGAGGGGTTCCCATGCGCTTGATTAAAGGCAAAATAGTGACGATTTCTGCTGTGTTTCCCGAGTTTGAAATAGCGAGTACAACATCATTATTCGTAATCATACCTAGGTCACCATGACTTGCTTCTCCAGGGTGAACAAAAAACGAAGGGGTGCCGGTGCTGGCGAGTGTGGCAGCAATTTTTTTTGCAATGTGCCCTGATTTTCCCATGCCTGTGACAACGACTCGGCCTTTGCAGTCAGTCATTAATTCGCAGGCCGACGAGAATTTCTCATCTATTCGTTCAAATAGGTCAGAAATAGCATCTCGTTCAATTGTTATGGTGCGTTTCGCAGATTCTGTATACGTCATATTCATGAATTAAATAGGTGCCGATTGCTGATATAGGGTAGCTAAGTATGCGCAGTAAGATGCTAATAATAGCAGACCAACTACTTTGCCAATGCTTTTTTTCTTTAGTAATACTTTGCCGTAAACCAAAATGGCAAGGCCTACTGTCAAGACTAGCATAAAAGTATAGTCGCGTGAGATAAGTGTATTGCTGAGCGCCGGAGGGTTGATAAAGGCCGGTATTGCTAGGACGGCTAGTAAATTGAATAAATTTGACCCAATAATGTTACCTAAAGCTAGGTCGTGGTGTCCTTTTAAGGCGCTTGCGATTGATGCTGCGAGCTCTGGGAGGCTTGTGCCAATTGCGACAATAGTCAGTCCGATTACCAACTCACTAACTCCCAAATCAAGAGCGATGCCCGTCGCTCCCCAAACGAGTAATTTTGAACTGCCTAGCAATAGGATGATGCTTACGAAAAGTAATGTGTAAGCTTTTTTTGTTGGTATGTCTTTGTTTTCTGATATTTCGTCTATTTCTTCAGATTGTTCGTCTTGTTGTAAAAATGTTAGTGCGCCCAGTGAAATAATTAAAATTATAAGAAAAAATATACCGTCCATAAAGTCGATAACCTGATCCCAAATTAATAGTGTTGCAATCAACGTTGCGAGCAGTAGAACCGGGAACTCGACCTTAAGTATTGACTTTTTTAAAGGTATTGCTGAAACCATAGCGGTTGCGCCAAGGACAAAAGCAATGTTGGCTATGTTCGATCCAATTGCATTACCTACGGCAAGATTACTGGCATCACTAAGTGCAGCGGTTGCTGATACAATAAGTTCAGGTGCTGATGTGCCAAAAGCCACGATAGTTAAGCCTACCATCATGGGGGTCATTCCAAGCTTAAGGGCTGTTGCAACCGCACCACTAACAAAGCGATCGGCACTCCAGATCAAAATAATTAAACCAATAATAATTGCGGCAGAAAAAGCTAGCATCTTTAAAGGGGAGCCTCTGAAATAAATGGAAGTGATAATCGCTATAAGGTAGGTCGCGCATTTTGCGAGAGAATCTGGCTGAGTGCAACCGTTTTTGCTTACGTGGAGAAATTATGACTTAAATTTACGCTGTGAGGGTACTTATTAAAATTATTTATTGTTTTTTTTATGAAACTGGTTGGCTCAGAAGCATACCTTTGATTAAATAGCGGTTTGGAAATGTTGAATCGAAATATAGGTAGATACAAAACTTTGGAATCGTATATAAAAATAAATGAGCTTCATTTTTCTCGTGGGCATCGAGCTATTTTTAATGGCGTAAATTTAACAATTCCAAAAGGCAAGGTGACTGCCATTATGGGGCCTAGTGGTACTGGAAAAACAACATTGCTTAGATTGATTGGCGGTCAAATTAAACCTGATCGTGGTGAAATTTTATTAAATGGCGTTGATGTTGTTAAATTTAAACGCAAAGAGTTGTTTGATGCTCGAAAAAAAATGGGAATGTTGTTCCAGAGTGGCGCATTGTTTTCGGATCTAAGTGTTTTTGAAAACGTTGCTTTTCCCATGAGGGCGCATACTAAACTTCCTGAAGATATGATTCGTGATATCGTACTTATGAAATTGAACGCTGTCGGGTTAAGGGGGGCTCGGGATTTAATGCCTTCAGAGCTGTCAGGAGGTATGACTCGACGTGTTGCTTTAGCGAGAACGATTGCTTTAGATCCTGAGTTAATTCTGTATGATGAGCCGTTTGCGGGGCAAGATCCTATTGCAATGGGCGTTTTGGTTCAATTAATTCGATTGTTAAACGATGCTTTAGGTTTAACAAGTGTCTTGGTATCCCATGATATTTCTGAGTCTTTGAGCATTTGTGATCATGCTATAATTCTTGCAGATGGACATGTTATTGGTGAGGGGACAACTTCAGAGTTAAGGAAGTCGGATTCACCATTAGTGAAACAATTTTTAAATGGTTTGCCTGATGGCCCCGTACCATTTCATTTTCCAGCATTAGACTACCAAACAGATTTGTTAGGGTGAGAGAAATATAGGTGATTGATTTAATTATTAGGCTTGGTCGTTCAGGCTTGGGCTACAGCGAAACGATAGGTCGTTCTGGGATTTTTTTGTGTCATGCTTTTTTTGGTTTGGGGCTTTCACAAAAAGGATTGAAATTATTAGTGCATCAACTTTACAAGGTTGGTGTACTTTCTTTAGTGATTATAATTGTTTCGGGCTTGTTTATTGGTATGGTACTCGCCCTTCAAGGGTATAGCATTCTAGTCGATTATGGCTCTGAGCAGGCCGTTGGTCAGATGGTCGCGCTGACATTGGTTCGTGAATTAGGCCCTGTGGTTGCTGCGTTATTATTTGCTGGTAGGGCTGGCTCAGCCTTGACTGCTGAGATAGGCCTGATGAAAGCGACAGAACAATTAAGTAGTATGGAGATGATGGGGGTTGATCCATTAAAAAGAGTAATTGCGCCAAGGTTGTGGGCGGGTTTGATTACTATGCCTTTGCTTGCTGTAATATTTAGTGCTGTGGGTGTTTTTGGTGGTTTGCTTGTTGGAGTTGAATGGCTAGGTGTTTATGAAGGGTCGTTTTGGGCTAATATGCAATCGTCTGTCGATTTTAAAGAAGATATTTTAAATGGTGTTATAAAAAGTGTTGTTTTTGGCGTGGTATGTTCTTGGATTGCTGTATTTCAAGGTTATGATTCAGTACCAACCTCGGAAGGGATTAGTATTGCAACAACTAAGACAGTTGTTTATTCATCGCTTTCAGTGTTGGGCTTAGACTTTTTATTAACTGCGATTATGTTTGGGTAAGTTTTTCGTTTTAATGTGTTTTTTATTTTTTATATTTGAAGAGAGTTATATGTATCAACGATCTATAGAAATAACAGTCGGCGCTTTTATGTTATTTGGTTTTCTTGCGTTAACATTTTTGGCCATACAGGTGAGTGGGCTTTCTATGGATGGCCAGCGTGATACTTATAAGATATATGCACAATTTGATGATTTAGGTGGTTTGTCAGTTAGGGGGCGAGTATCTTTGGCTGGCGTGACAATTGGTACTGTTAGTGCAATTTCGTTAGATACCGAAGCTTATAATGCCTTAGTTGAAATGGATATATATCGAGAGGTGGATAGTCTTTCAGCGGATAGTGTAGCTTCAATTCAGACGGCTGGGTTGCTTGGGGAGAAGTATGTCTCGCTTAGTGTAGGCGGGGAAGAGGAAGTTTTGGCTGATGGAGATACTATTTTTGATACGCAATCGGCTTTAAACTTAGAGAAAATTATTGGCGCATTTGCTTCTGGGGATATCAGCCTTTAATGGGTGTTGGGTGGTTTAAAGGTTTAAGGAGGTTGAAATGAAGGCTCAAATTAAGTGTGTTTCTAATATTCGGTCAATGTTATTGCTTATGTTGGCAGTTTTTTTGTGTGCCCTGAGTAGTGGTAATTACGTTTATGCTGTCGAAAGCCAAGAAGAGTTAGTGCGAAAAAGAGTTGAAATGAGCGTTGTTGAGCTGTTAGAAACCTTTAATAAGGAGCGGCAGTATTACGATACTGAACCAGATCGTTTTTTTAAGACGATGGATGAGGCGTTGAGCAAGATAGTTGACTTTAGGCGTATTGCTGGTCGTGTGATGGGGAAATATGGTAAGAGGGCTTCTAAAGCGCAGCGTGATAGTTTTGTTGAAGTGTTCAAAAAGAGTTTATATGTTACCTATACTAGGACATTGATTGAGAGCGGTGTTTTTAAAATTAATGTTACGAAAGCTAATATAAATAGTCGAAGCGATAAACGTGCGAATGTAAATCTTGATGTAGTTTCAGATAACGGTACTGTCTTCCCGGTTTTATATGCGATGCATAAAAATAAACAAAGCCAATGGTTGGTTGAAAATGTTGTTGTATTCGGTGTAAATATAGGGCTTGCATTTCGAGATCGATTTGAAACTCAAATGAGAAAAAATAAGAATGATGTCGATGCTGTTATCAGGTCTTGGACAGTTAATCTTGATATTGTTAAACCGGAAAAAGAGGGTTAAGGTTTGACTTTAACTGTTGAAATAAATGGGGTTAATATCTCATTGAATGGTGATATTCAAATTACCGAAGATCATTCGAGTATATTGAAATGTCGCTCAAAGCTTGAAAAGGCTATTGCTTTATCATCAGGTAAGTCTTTACAAATAAATCTTGCTCAATTAACTGCTGTAAGCAGTGTTGTGCTTTCCTTGTTTCTTTGTTTAGTGCGTGAATCAAATAAAGTCTCGTGCGATTTAACTTTTATAAATATGTCTCAAGGTTTGTTTGATATGGCTCGGGTGGGCGGTATTGAATCTTTATTTCCTCGATTGAACCATTAAAGGTTTTTTCCGGGCGATCTTAGTAATCTGTTTTCGAGTGAAATTTATACTATTATGCGAGCGATTGTAAAACAAAGTTTACAATCTTGTATCTTTCTTTAGACAAAGATCCTATTCCTGTATGATAGCCCTCATAAAATTCCTATTTGTAATTATTTGCAGTTTGTCGATAAAAATTGGAATAATTTTTAATTTATGTTTTAAAACAAGGTTGAGTGTTGACTATGCAGGCTACTGACGTTGAAAAATTGGTTCGTGATCAGCTCGAGAATGTTGAAGTAAAAGTAGAAACTGATGGTTCTCACTATCAAGTAACGGCTATTGGTGAAGTCTTTTCTGGTATGGGGGCTGTGAAGAAGCAACAATTGATATACGGATGCTTAAATCAGCACATTATGGATGGCACGATACACGCTGTCATTATAAAAACGTATACGCCGGCAGAGTGGGCAGCTCATTCTTAAACCGGCCACTCTTAATTGATTTGATTACTTAATAAGGAACTACTCGTGGATAAGTTAGTAATTGGCGGTGGCACTCAAATAGACGGCACAATACGTATATCGGGTGCTAAAAATGCTGCATTACCTATATTGGCAGCAGCATTATTGGCTGATGAGCCTGTTACAGTCGGAAACCTACCGCATTTGCATGATGTAACTACCATGATCGAATTGATGGGGCGCATGGGCGTTGAACTGTTAATTGATGAAAAGATGAGTGTTGAAATTAACGCGAATACGATCAAAGAATTAACCGCGCCTTACGAATTAGTCAAAACTATGCGGGCTTCTATTCTTGTTTTAGGCCCTTTGTTGGCTCACTTCGGTCGTGCTGAAGTATCTTTGCCTGGTGGTTGTGCAATAGGTAGTCGACCTGTTGATCTTCATCTTCGAGGTCTTGAGGCTATGGGCGCTGATATAAAGGTTGAAGATGGTTATATCCGTGCAAGTTCGAATGGACGTTTAAAAGGCGCAAACATTTTTCTGGATATTGTTACCGTAACGGGTACCGAAAATTTAATGATGGCTGCAACTTTAGCTGATGGTAAAACGACGTTAAATAATGCTGCCCGTGAACCTGAAGTGGTAGATTTAGCCGAATGCTTGATCGCTATGGGGGCTGAAATAACGGGGCATGGTACTTCAACGATTGAAATTAACGGTGTTCCATCGTTAAAAGGTTGTCACTACGACGTTTTGCCTGATCGAATTGAAACAGGAACTTACCTAGTCGCCGCTGCCGCAACACGAGGTCGAGTAAAGCTTAAAGATACTCGTGCAGAGCTACTTGATGCCGTTTTGGTGAAACTAGAAGAAGCGGGTGCTCATATTACAAAAGGTGATGACTGGATTGAGCTAGACATGAAAGGAAAGCGGCCAAAAGCTGTTTCGATTAAAACCGCACCTTATCCCGGTTTTCCAACTGATATGCAAGCTCAGTTTGCAATTCTAAACTGCATTGCAGAAGGTACAGGAACGATTACTGAAACGGTTTTTGAAAATAGATTTATGCACATTCATGAAATTATTCGTATGGGCGCGAAGGTTAAACTTGAAGGTAATACGGCTGTTATTACTGGGGTAGAGTCTTTGCATGCTGCGCCGATCATGGCGACCGACCTGAGAGCTTCTGCCTCTTTAGTCATCGCAGGAATGGTGGCAGAAGGTGAAACAGTTATCGATCGTATCTATCATATTGATCGCGGCTACGAGTGTATTGAAGAAAAGTGCCAGTTATTGGGTGCAAAAATTCGTCGCCTACCTAGCTAAGTATTAGAGCGTATTAATAACACTTAACGTTCGAGAAAAGTTCGAGAGAAAAAAATGTCAGAAAATTTAATTATTGCTTTATCTAAAGGGCGAATACTAAAAGAAACTTTACCGCTTCTAGAAATAGCCGGTATCGCTCCTTTAGAGGATGTAACATCAAGTCGAAAACTGATTTTTGATACCACGAAAGAAAATATCAAAATGATTATTTTACGCGCCACCGATGTGCCGTCATATGTACAGTATGGCGCCGCTGATATTGGTGTAACGGGTAAAGATGTGTTGATGGAGCATGGTGCTGAAGGCTTATATGAACCTTTAGATTTAAAAATTGCCAAGTGCCGACTAATGACTGCGGCGAAGAAAGGCGCGGTTAGTCCTTCAGGGCGTATAAAAGTAGCGACAAAATTCGTTAACCTTGCCAAAACTTATTATGCAAGCCAAGGTATTCAAACTGATATTATTAAGTTATATGGTGCTATGGAGTTGGCTCCATTATTAGGTTTAGCTGATGAAATTGTTGATATCGTAGATACGGGTAATACATTAAAGGCTAACGGGCTTGAACCTCGTGAAATGATTCATGCTGATATTAGTACGCGATTGGTTGTCAATCGAGCCTCAATGAAAATTAAGCATGCTGAGATTCAGCCTATTATTGATCAGTTAGCGACAGCTGTAAAATAAGTTATATATCGTTGTTACAAAGTCGTAAAAATAGATTTGAATATAGAGGATTTTAGGGTGTATAAAAATGGTAGCTATTAAGCGCTTATGTAGTTCCGATACAGGCTTTGACCAAGATCTAAAGAAACTTGTGGCTTGGGATGATCAGTTAGATGCCAGTGTGCATCTAACGGTTAAAACGATACTTCAAGATGTAAAAAATCAAGGTGATACGGCGCTTGTTCAATATACTCAAAAGTTCGACGGTTTGAAAATTGATTCTGCACAAGAATTAGAAGTACCTAAAGAGCGGCTTCAACAAGCATTAGATGGTTTGTCATCCGATGAACGTCATGCTTTAGAGGTGTCTGCGCAGCGAGTGTTTGACTATCATCAGCGTCAAAAACAGGATTCTTGGAACTATAAAGAAGACAGTGGCACAGTTTTGGGGCAGCGAATTTTACCTATTGAGCGTGCCGGCTTATATGTACCAGGTGGCAAAGCGTCTTATCCATCTTCGGTACTTATGAATGCTATTCCAGCTAAAGTTGCCGGAGTGAAAGAAATTGTCATGGTTGTGCCAACGCCTAAGGGTGAGGTGAATGAACTAGTTTTTGCTGCTGCTGCAATCGTAGGTGTTGATCGCGTGTTTACTGTAGGTGGTGCACAAGCTATTGCAGCATTAGCTTATGGTACGCAGACGATTCCAAACGTCGATAAAATTGTAGGGCCTGGCAATATTTATGTTGCGACTGCTAAGCGTGAGGTTTTTGGTACCGTTGGAATCGATATGATTGCTGGGCCATCTGAGATATTGGTGATTTGTGATGGAAAAACAAATCCAGACTGGATCGCTATGGATCTATTTTCTCAAGCTGAGCATGATGAGAACGCACAAGCCATTTTAATATCGACGGATAAAAACTTCTTAGCGCAAGTAGAAAGCAGTATCGAGAAGCTTTTACCTACGATGGAAAGAGAGAGTATTATTCGTGAGTCGTTAATTTCTCGCGCAGCAATGATAACGGTCGAAAGTCTTGATGAAGCTGCTCGCGTGAGTAATTTGATTGCGCCTGAGCACTTAGAGTTATCTGTCGAGGACCCTGAAGCATTATTGGAAGAAATAACACATGCTGGCGCTATTTTTCTGGGTAGGTATACAGCAGAAGCATTAGGTGATTATTGTGCAGGGCCTAACCATGTTTTACCTACATCAGGCACCGCTAGGTTTTCTTCGCCATTAGGTGTATATGATTTCCAAAAGCGCTCTTCCATCTTATATTTTTCTGAGCAGGGAGCGAGTGAAATGGGTAAGGTTGCTTCAACGCTAGCTAGGGGAGAAGGCTTAACGGCCCATGCTAGGTCTGCTGAATATCGAATTAAAAGCACGTAGTAATTTTAGATAGTCAATCTGATCAAGCTTACTTTAGGTGATTCAATGAGCGAAAACTTAAAAACCGTCGTAAATTATCTAGATAAGTATTTAGAGATTGGTAAAATAAAAGATTATTGTCCTAATGGATTACAGGTAGAAGGAAGACCTGAAATACAAAAGGTTTTAGGTGGTGTAACTGCATCTCAGGCCTTAATAGATGAAGCCGTACGACAAGGTGTTGATGCCGTGTTAGTGCATCATGGTTTTTTTTGGAAAGGTGAGCGAGCAGAAATAACAGGAATTAAGCGTAACCGTCTTAAGGCGTTGCTTGAAAATGATATCAGCCTATTAGCCTATCACCTTCCGTTAGATGTTCATCCTGAAGTCGGAAATAATATTCAGTTAGCAAAACAACTAAATATTGCTATCACAGGGCCATTAGAGCCTTTGGCGTCTAAAAGTATTGGTTTGGTTGGCGAATTGCCTGCAGCGGTCAGCGCTTCTGAATTTCAGGCTTTTGTGAGTCGTGTTTTAAACCGTCAATGTATGCATGTGGGTGATGGGCAGCAATCTATTCAAAGGGTTGCTTGGTGCACTGGTGCAGCTCAGAGCATGATTGATAAGGCTGTCGATCTAGGTGTTGATGCATTTTTGAGTGGTGAAATATCAGAACCCACAGTCCATACTGCTCGTGAAACCGGGGTTCATTATTTTTCTGCAGGTCACCATGCTACAGAACGTTATGGTGTTCAAGCACTAGGGCATAAGCTCGAAACTGTATTCGATATTCAATTCCAATTTATCGATATTGATAATCCCGTTTGACACTTTAGAGCTTTTATCAGCTTCAATAAGCCATCGCTTTAGGTTGCTCTGGGTTGCTCTGAGGCTTGTTGTAAAGGTTCGTGGCTCTTTTCTTTCTCTTTAAACAGAGGTTCATAGACAGGATTGCTATTTTGCACTGCTTCTTGTGGAATTTGTTCCTTTATATTATTTTCAGGTAACTCGCTATCTTGTAGTCCGTAGTGTTCTGAAAGTGTACCTTCTTCTTCTGGTGTTTCTTTTGGTGCGTAATCCATCGGTGGCGCGTAGTGATGACTACTTTCAGCTTGTGCATTCGTACTATTAGAGTTCTCAGCCGTAAAGTTAATTGACAGAAAGTCATCTGAATGATCGTCGTTACAGAGCCTGCTAGCGCCTTTAGCAAGATGGGAGTGCACATCACGGTAGCTTTTATTCAGTGTTTGAACTGCTTTAGCGGTATCCATAAAGTGCTCACTTACTTCAGCTTGATAGCGTGAGTGGGTATCTTGCAATTCAGCAAGTTTTTGTTCAAGACGTTTATTTTTACTGGTCTCACCTTGAAATGATCGATGAAATACCGCACCGACCATAATGCCAAGAAAAAATAAACCTACACCTGATAGTATTTGAATCATCATTTCGCTCACAGTTACTCTCTTCTCTAATTATTGTTGCATTAAAAAATGATCGTAATGAATTGCCTAGTTAAAGTAAGTCACTACATAAAAAATATACTAAAACCTCTTTCGATTGATAACAATAGCTAAGAGTATTTTATCTTTAAAATTGGCCTTTCTAGTGCTTACACGGCAGAATAGCGTACTTTTATTTTACCGTTACTTTTGAAAACGCCTTAAGGTTTGACTTTATGCCATCTTCTTTACCTTTATCACCCCTTCAGAGATATCTTCAAGACTTGGAGAAAGAGAATTTTGTTGAGGATGCCGCTCAAAAAATGGCAGTCGATAAACTACAAAATTTGTATGAACGCTTAATAGTCGATCAAAAAGAGCGCGAGGCTAAAGCTTCTGGCTGGTTTAGTAAGTTTAATAAGAAAAAACCTCTACCAGTAAAGGGTTTATATTTCTGGGGTGGGGTAGGACGAGGTAAAACGTATTTGATGGATAATTTCTATGAGAGTTTACCTTTTGAACAAAAAATGCGTATTCACTTTCATCGATTTATGCAACGTGTTCATAAAGAGCTTACGGCTCTAGAAAATCAAAGTGATCCATTAGTCGTGGTGGCTGAAAAGTTGAGTTCAGAAGCGCGAATAATTTGTTTTGATGAATTTTTCGTTTCTGATATCGGCGATGCTATGATCTTAGCAAAACTAATGGAAGAGTTATTTAAACATGGTGTATCACTAGTATGTACATCAAACATCATTCCTGATGGGCTATATAAAAATGGTCTTCAGCGTGTCAGGTTTTTACCTGCAATTGAGTTAGTGAAACAGCATACGGAAGTGGTAAATGTAGATGGCGGCAATGATTACCGGCTGCGAACACTTGAGCAAGCAGAGTTATTTCACTCGCCATTAGATGACGATGCGAAGTTGAATTTAGAAAAGTGCTTTAAGCAATTGGCAGTAGAAGCTGGAAGCCATGACTTGGAGCTTGATATTAACGGGCGCTTAATGAAAGCTCATCGGCATGCTGATGATATTGTTTGGTTTGATTTTAAAGAACTGTGCGATGGGCCAAGAAGCCAGAATGACTACATAGAGCTAGCAAGAGAATTTCATGCGGTCATTATTAGTGACGTGCCTCAGATGAATGTCGATACCGATGATCAGGCTAGGCGTTTTATTAACCTTGTCGATGAGTTTTATGATCGCAGTGTAAAAGTTATTATCTCTGCAGAAGCACCTATACACGAACTTTATCAAGGCGGTAAGCTTTCATTTGAATTTGATCGGACTGAGAGTCGGTTACTAGAAATGCAGAGTCATGAATACTTGGAGCAAGCGCATAAGGCCTAAATAGGGCTTTATTCACATTTTGACCGTTCATCGATATTACTTTCTAGAGATGAATGATAGTGTGATAAGACCCATTAATCGCCTTCGTTATTAAACATCGGAGCGCTAAGAGGGGAATAGTAATTGGTCGCATTAAAATAATAATGGGTGTGAATAACACGCCCTGCTTCTGGGGCAAATATGAGTGAAGTTCAGTCGTTACCTGATAAGTCTGTAGAAACAACATCCCTCATCAAAAAAGCCGGACAAAAAATATTGTCTTTGGCAATTCTTTGTATTTTATTTGCGACAATTGTTGCAGGCACCAGTGAGAGCTTGCATTCCAAAATGTTGAGCATTGGTGCGGATGTTTGGGATGATTATTTTGTTTTACGAGGTGATGAGCCCATTGCTGACTGTGAACTAAATGTCGATATTGATGTACGATTGTCGGAGTTAGCTCAAGAGCATGAACTTGAAAATGCAGACTTTGACTTATTTGAGTCAGAGTTTGATCGTGGTGCTGCAAGAAATTCTTTATCAAATCAGCTTGAAATTTGTACTGGTCAGCACAACGCAAAAGCTATTTATTTAGAAAATATGTCTATTTTTGTTGAAATGTTCAGAACAGTTGAGCACTCCTTGGCAAGTATTAGCTTATTTGCAATTGAACAGCAAAAGCTGAGTCTGATTTTATTGTTAGTGTTGGCAGCAATTGTCACGACATGGAAGCGTGGACATATTGCTTTTAAATCAATCCACTCTCAATTGGATCATTATGTTTCCAATTCAGCTCAATTTATTGCGAATGCTTGCTTAGGTATTTCTACCTATGCATTTTATCAGGGTTCGTATGCATCCGGCACAGAGGTGACTAACCCTGAGTTGATGATTATATTGATGTTAGGTTGTATCGCATTGTGTTTCCTTAATTTGTATCAAATGAAAAATCAGCAAGATGATTTGAGTCCGGGGGGGAGTCTCTTAACTTCCCTGTTAACCGTTCCCATTCATACCTTCATGTTATTAGCTGCTGCTTTTCATTTCTTTGTAACCGAGTCCCACCTTCCTGGCATTTCTATTTATTTTACTCAAGTTTTTCAACTGACTAATCTACATTTAGCAATTGGTTTATATATTTTAGTGGGGATGCTGTTAAAAGAAACTTTATTTGGTGCCAAGCTATTTGATGTGTTTAAACCCTGGCATATGCCCCCTGAAATGTTGGCGTTTGTCGCTATTGGTGTGATGGCGTTTCCTACTGCCTATACAGGTGCGTCAGGTATTATCATTATTGCGATGGGGGCGGTGGTTTATCAAGAAATGCGAAGAGTAGGCACTAGGCGACAGCTCTCGTTAGCGGTAACTGCGATGACGGGTTCAGGCGTGGTTCTGAGACCATGTTTATTGGTTGTTGGCATTGCTATTTTGAATAAAGAAGTCGTCACAGATGAATTGTTTCATTGGGGCTTTCGCGTATTTATTCTTAGTATGGTTGTTTTTGCAGTTTTTGCGATGATCACCCGTAAAGACCCCATGAAATTGACGCCTGCTAAAGAAGCACTAGTACCTTCATTAAGAATGTTAGGGCCTCTAATGCCTTATGTTCTGATCTTAGTTGGTATTCTAGTTTTTTATGCTTTTGCTTTAAATGCTTACTTAGACGAATTTTCAGCACCAACCATCTTGCCTATTATCATTATTGCCATTGTTATTTTTGAAAGGCGTTTTAGTAAAGATTTTCATGAGCGCAATAAAACAGCAGGCGCTAGCCCTACGGTTTCCACTGCCTTTTCATCTGCGGTTGATAACTCTGCATTACAGATTGGGGCTATTTTAATGTTAATGGCTTGCTCATTTACCGTTGGCGGCATAATTGAGCGCGGAGGGGGCGTTTTATTGATACCTGAAGGCTTTACATCAATTTATGCAGCAATGCTCTTCTTGGTTGTTTTCCTTGTAGGGATCGGCATGATCATGGACCCTTTCGGCGCTTTGATTTTGGTGACCGGTACGATTGCACCTGTTGCCTATAGTCAAGGTATTCACCCTATACACTTTTGGATGACTTGCCTAATGGCTTTCGAATTAGGCTATCTAAGTCCTCCTGTATCTTTGAACCATTTGTTAACTCGGCAAGTGGTCGGTGATGAAGAGGTTGCTTTAGCTTTGAAAGAAGGCGATACCTTTTATTACAGACATGAACGAATATTGCTTCCATTGTTAGTGATGGGAACGACTCTACTGATAGTTGCTTTTGTGCCTTTAATGGTCATGGCGCCATAAATTATGATGTTAATATTTGGTTAAATGGGCGTATTCATAATATAGGTTTCTAATAAGGAATTTTGATGCAAGAAGAAAAAGAAAAGCATATAGAGTCTTTAGAACAATTAACGGGTGAGGCGTTGCCGGCGTTTTTTAATCATTTGAATGCCGATGAAACTGAAAATATTCATACTTGGGTATCTTTAGTTTTAGAAAAGGAAAGGGCTGGCTTAGATAAATTGTTTGATGCAATGACTCACACTTTTAAATATATCCCAAACTTTCTCCTTATTGCGATTACCAATAAATATATAGAGGCGCCCATTGCCGCACGCATTACTGAGAAGCTAGCTCTTAAGCAGGCAGTCGCCATCGCGGGAGGTTTATCAGCAGACTATGTGGGTGAAACGTCATTGTATTTAGAAAGTCATTTTGCTGCAGAGTTGCTTGGTGCGTTACCTAAAAAGCAAGTACAGCAGATTGTTGAATCTTTAATTCAGAAGCACCCTATAAAAGTATTGGACGTTTTTTCTTATGCGGATAAGAAACTTTTTAGCCTAGTAAAGCCGCTAGTAAGTTTTGACCATATCGATACTGCATCGTTGAGTGAATCCAGAAAGGATGTACTTAAACGTTTTCATTAAGGCTGGCGTTCTCTATTCGAGTAATATAGCTTTTAACTTTCTAAAGCTGTAATTTTCTGGATTGAAAGTACTTCAGCGTCGTTTACCGTAACTCTCCAGCGTATATTTAAGTCATAAAGGCGGATGCCGTATTCTCTATTAATATCCTTTTGTGCTTGATGGTAAGCAGGCCTTGGGTCATAAGATAAGGTTTCTGTTATGAGGCAGCTTATTTCTTCTCCATATTCTGGCTTCAAGTGCTCTAAGTCAACCAAGCTTTGCGGGGTGAACTTTACTGATAGCTTCGTTACAGGAATATCCTGAGCAAAGCCACATTGAGCATTATTGACTGAGTCGGAGTATTCAATATAAGGTTTAATGTCAAAAATAGGTGTGCCATCAAGCATATCTGGGCATTGAATTTTCAGACTCGTTATATTTCCTTTTGTCTCAATATCTATCAGTTTTACGACAGACATGCCCAAACCGTTTGGGCGAAAAGACGATCGACTTGCAAATACACCAATTTTTTCATTTCCTCCTAATCTTGGAGGGCGAATGAGAGGGCGCCACTTATCAATATTATTTTGGTGAAAGCCAAAAGTAAGCCAGATATGTGAAAAATCATCTAAACCTTTAAAAGCATTAGTATCATTATATGGAGAGAAAAATTCTATATGTGCATGGGCAGAATGAATTAAGCCGGCTTGACGTGGAATACCAAATTTTTCTTTAAATGGAGAATGAAGAATGCCGATAGGGTTAATTTCAAAAGTATTCAAAATTAGTTCATATGCTCAGCGATGTTAGTGGCTTGTTTATTGAGCGTGTGTGCAGCCGTCTTAAATCCAAATAAGCCTGTAATATGTAAAAGTACTTTTGGGATAGACTTAAGCCAATCGCCTGAAGACCGGGGAATAAGGTGTAAGTGTAAATGTGGAACTGTTTGGTTAGCCGCTTTGCCATCATTTACTAGGATATTTGTCCCTTGAATTCCCAAGCCAACTTTCTTTTGTGCTTCTACAATTTTGTGCCCAATATTAAATAGCTCGGCACGCTGGGTAGCTTTAAGGTCATCCAAACGAATGACATGGGATTTAGGGATAACTAGGCAGTGTCCTTTTGTAAGTGGATAAGCATCCATCAGGGCGATAAAGTCCTCATCTTCATAGACTATACTCCCAGGTGCATTACCGGCGACGATTTTACAAAAAATGCAATTGGTCATTTTAGGCGCACTCTGCTGAATATTTTTTCTGAATACTCACTGTAAGGTATGTCCACTAGACTCTGATGAAAAAGTGTTATCACCACTCCATTCTTCAGTAGGTTCAGCCGCAACGCTATATTCTTCACTGGCCCAAGCGCCGAGGTCTATTTTCTGGCACCGGTCACTGCAGAACGGTCGGTATTCAGATGAGCTTTTCCATTCAACCTCACTTTTACAAGTGGGGCAGTTAACTTTTGTAGGTGACTTAACTTGATTCTCATTGTTCATATGCTAATTCCAAATAGTGTAAATGTTGCCGTTCGACTTCTTCTCTTAAATAAGCAAAATCATGCATGTTAGAGATAATATCATCTGCCTTATCAATTTTACATTCTCTAGAAAGCTGGTTATCAATGATTTTCTGTATTTGCTCAGAACTTGAGTTGTCTCTTTCTGTCGCTCGGCTTCTCTGGAGTGCTTCAGGTAGATCAATGAGGAGGGTACGATTCACTAATTGATGTTGGTCTGTTTCAAATAATAAAGGAGAAACAAGGATGGCATAGGGTGAGTGGGCGTGTTTTAACTGATTCGTTATTTCATTTCGAATAAGTGGGTGTAATAAGCTCTCAAGCCATTCTTTTTCACTGGGATTTGAAAAGATAATTGATCTTAATTTGCTTCGATCTAGTTTTGCATGGGCATCTAAAATATCTAGGCCAAAATGTTCAGCGATTCTAGCTAAGGCGAGTGTTCCAGGTTCAACCACTTCACGTGCAACGACGTCTGCATCCACAACACAAATACCAAATTGTTCAAATAATGCTGAGGCAGCAGATTTACCGCTGCCAATTCCGCCCGTTAGGCCAACTGTCCACATATTATTTTCCTAGCGTTTACATTAAACCGTACGCATCCAAAAGCGAAATAAATCTTCTCCCCAGATTAACGAAATCCACCCTGCTATAGCTAAATAAGGCCCGAAGGGTATTGGGATGTTTTTATCTTTACCTTTTACTAATATCAGGGCAATGCCAATGATGGCACCTACAATAGATGATAATAAAATTATGATCGGCAATTGTTGCCAGCCTAGCCATGCACCAAGCGCACCTAATAGTTTGAAATCACCATAACCCATACCTTCTTTGCCCGTTAACTGTTTAAACAGTTGATAAACAAACCATAAAGAAAGGTAACCAAAAACAGCTCCCCATAATGCGGCTTCAAGTGTCGTAAATAGGTTGAATGAGTTCAGAATAAGACCAGCCCATAGAAGGGGGAATGTGATGTTATCGGGCAATAGTTGTGTATCCGCATCAATCATAGTCAATGCAACAAGCGTCCAGGTTAGAAATAATGCTGCTAGGCCTGCGTAGGTAGCGCCAAAGGTAAAAATTACCATTAGAGATAATATAGACGTGGAAATTTCAACTAAGGGGTATCGTATCGAAATTTTATTTTTACATTGGCTACATTTTCCACCCAGAAACAAAAAACTCAATACGGGAATGTTTTCCCAAGGTTTAATTTTATGCTGGCATTGAGGGCAAGTTGAGTTAGGTTTTGATAAGGTGATTTTTTGTTCTTTCGCAAACTCTTTTTCAAGCTGGTCCTGCTCTAACAATACTGCACATTGCTGTTTCCAATCTTGCTCAAGCATTTTGGGAAGGCGGTAAATAACAACATTTAAAAAACTACCAATCAGTAAGCCTAATATAATTGTGCTGGTGTAAAGGTAAGCGGGAGAGTTTAAAAGGATATCAAAGTTAGCCATGTATATCGAAGTCTCTATCAGTGTCTAAGAGGGGAAATAGAAAAGCCTGCAATAGCAGGCTGTTTGTAAAATGGTATTGTAAGCTAGCCTACAGCTTGGCCCATTTGGAAAATAGGTAAATACATGGCAATAATTAAACCACCAACCAAAATACCTAGAACGGACATGATCATGGGTTCCATTAGAGCTGTTAAATTATCTACAAGGTTATCAACTTCTTCTTCAAAATAGGTAGCGACTTTATCTAGCATGGTATCTAAAGCGCCTGACTCTTCACCAATAGCGACCATTTGAACAGCCATAGAGGGAAATACATTTGTTTGTTTCATTGAGAACTGGAGTTGAGTACCTGATGCTACGTCATCGCGAATTTTATGTACGGCATCTCTAAAAACAGCATTTCCTGTTGCGCCAGCGACTGAGTTTAAAGCATCAACAAGAGGAACACCTGCGGCAAAGGTCGTAGAGAGGACTCTGCCAAATCTAGCAATCGCAGATTTTTCTAAAATATTGCCGACAATCGGCATTTTTAGCATGTAAGCATCGACTTTATCAGAAAAGTTGGGTGACTTACGTTTTGCTTCTTTAAATATATAAATTGCTCCAGCAATCACTGCGATACAGATAAACCACCACTCTTGCATCCATTCCGATAGTCCAATAACCATTTGGGTAAAAGCAGGTAGTTCCGCGCCAAATCCAGAAAAAAGACTTTCGAATTCTGGCACTACTTTTACAAGTAAAATACCAGTTACCACCATGGCGACAACTAGTACTGAAATAGGGTAAGTCATTGCTTTTTTGACTTTTTTCTTCAATGTTTCAGACTTTTCAAGGTAGGTCGCAACACGATCAAGCATTGTTTCTAACGCCCCTGATTGTTCACCTGAATCTACCAAATTACAAAAGAGTTCATCAAAATGTTTTGGATGGTTACGCAACGCGCCTGCAAAGTTATTACCTGCTGCTACGTCGGTTTTTATATCGAGTACTAAGTCTCGTAAACTTGGATTCTCAAGGCCATCGGCTACTATTTCGAATGACTGTACTAATGGCACGCCTGCTTTCATCATCGTGGCCATTTGGCGAGTGAATAATGCGATATCAAAAGGCGTGATTTTCTTTTTCTTAGCCCCCCCTATAGCAGCGGCTTGTTTTTTTACTTTGCTTGGTGTAAAGCCTTGTTTCCGAAGCTGAGCTTTAACGAGCGCCGCATTTTTGCCACTCATTGAACCCTTTGATTTTTTTCCTTTTCTATCGGTACCTTCCCAGACGAAAGTGGATATTTTCTCTTCTTTTGCTGCCATGACTAATCCTTGGTAACTCGTTCGACTTCTTCAAGGCTGGTGACACCTTGAATAGCTTTTAATAGTGCTGACTTTCTTAAATTATTAAAGCCTTCTTCATCTGCTTTTTTTGCAATATCTAATGATGTTGCTTCAGACATGATTAATTGTGAAATGGCAGGGGTAACTTTAACTACTTCGTAAATACCTACCCTACCTTTATAACCTTTAGTGCATTTTTCACACCCTTTAGGTTTGTAAAGGGTCATGCCTGCATCCACTTGTGCTTGGGTAAAACCTTCCTTTAATAATGTTTCGCTCGGAATATCTGCTGGTTCTTTGCAGTTGCTACATAGACGTCTAGCAAGTCGCTGTGCAATAATCAAACTAACTGATGTGGCTATGTTGAAAGCAGGTACGCCCATATTCATCATACGGGTTAACGTTTCAGGTGCACTATTGGTGTGAAGTGTTGAAAGTACCATGTGACCTGTTTGTGCTGCTTTTATAGCGATCGATGCCGTTTCTAAATCTCGTATTTCCCCAACCATGATGACATCAGGGTCTTGACGCAAGAAAGAACGTAGTGCTTCCGGAAAACCTAAGCCAACCTTCGTATTTACGTTAACTTGGTTAATGCCTTCTAGGTTTATTTCGACAGGGTCTTCAGCGGTTGAGATATTGGTTTCGGGTGTGTTTAAGATATTTAAACCGGTATACAGTGATACCGTTTTACCACTACCTGTTGGTCCTGTGACCAGAATCATACCTTGAGGTTGATGGAGCGCATCAAGATACATTTCTTTTTGTACTTCTTCATAACCGAGTGCATCAATCCCCATTTTAGCACTGCTTGGATCGAGAATACGTAAAACTATTTTTTCACCCCAAAGGGTAGGAAGGGTGTTGACCCGAAAATCAATTGACTTGGTTTTAGACAATTTTAATTTTATTCGGCCATCTTGCGGAACTCTCCGTTCAGAGATATCTAATTGAGACATAACTTTCAGACGTGCTGAAATTTTAGGGGCAAGTTTGACTGAAGGTTTTGACACTTCATGTAAAATGCCATCGGTGCGGTATCGAACACGGTAAGTTTTCTCATAAGGCTCGAAATGTAAATCCGAAGCCCCTCCTTTTATGCCATCCAGCAGCATTTTATTTACATATTTAACAATTGGAGCGTCGTCGACTTCATTTGAAGCTGCTTCATTGTCTTTTTCATCTGGGTTTTCAATATCCAAATCATCGAGGTCTGAATCGTCCAAGTCACCCATGGTAGTGTCTTGCGCTTCAAGGTATTTATCTATTGATGCGCTGAGTTTGTCGTCCTCGACTAATATAGCGTCGACACTTAAACCTGTGTGAAATTTGATTTCATCCTGAGCTAAAATATTGGTTGGATCAGATACCGCTATAAAAAGACGGTTGCCACGCACGAACAAAGGCAGCGCATGATGTTTACGGATTAATTTCTCGTCAACTAGCTTTTCAGGGAGTGACTCTATCATGAAAGCGCCGAGGTCCATCACTGGCATACCAAACTCTTGGGCGGCTGAAAAGGCTAAATCCTGAGCTTTTGCAATGCTGCTTGATACAAGATGAGTAATGAGCGAAATGCGATTGTCTTGCGCGTGCGCTTGTGCTTTTTTTGCGCTATCTTCATCTAACAGCTGATCTTGCACAAATTTTCGAGCTAATCCTGTTAATGTAATATTGTCTTGAGGTGTCATGAGGCTATTTTCATGCTATGGAATAAAATTTGGAGAATTATTGAGTATCGAATCATAAAAAATTTCACATTAATTGTCTTTAAAAAAAGGATTAAGCATTCTTTAGTATTTAAATATTTTCTTATTCAAATAAGTGTAGTGTAATTTTAGGGTTTTAAAAGAAATAGCCATTTTTATACAATAGAATAGGAACGATAATGAGAGTGTGATTCACGACTTTGGAAACGTGGACTGTGTTTGCTGTGTTTATTATGTAACACTTTATAAGTTTAGTGCATTTTAGAAAATGTAGTTGTTATTAAAGTATTTGTATATGTCGCCCATTTTTTATTACAATTGTTCAATACTAAAGGTCTGGTATCAATTGGTATAGGATATGCTTTATTCAGTTAAGGTTGAGTTTTAGTAAACGTATCTTTATTTTATTTTGTGTGAGTGTATTAAAATGGTATTAAATCAACGGGGCTTTACTTTAATCGAATTGATGATTGCTGTTGCTATTGTTGGGATTTTAGCAGTTGTGGCGATTCCTGCTTACCAAGACTATATTGGTCGTGCACAACTAGCTGAGCCCATATCTATTGGTGGGGCGGCAAAAAGAAACATAGAGGAATTTATTTCTTCTAATGGCGTGTTTCCTTCAGGTGTATCTTTGAGCCAAATTGTTGATATAAATAGAGTGCCATCTATTGTAGCGTTAACATCTACAGGTACAACGACGTCAGGTTCATTTACATTTACCTTAGCTTCTACTGGGTTAAGTTTGGCTTTGGTAGGGGAAGGGGTGCGCTTCTCACGTACTACCGCTGGTTTGTGGGAGTGTGCCACAAGCTCAAATGTACCAATTAATATGAGACCAAAAGGGTGCCAAATAGATTTCTAGTTGGTCCTTATCATCCAATAAACTAAGAGCGCTGATATAGCGCTTTTTTTATATCTAATTATTGGGTTTGAGATTAGCTGATGTTTATCAAATACTGACACTAATTGTCAGTTTATGACTTTTATTTATCTGTTGTTGGTTGCAGTGAGTAAGTATTAAATAAATCTTAACTAAGGCTATCTGAATGATTAATAAAGAATATTTTAAAAATATTGCGCTTGGCACAAGTTATGCTATTGTTTAAGTCAGGCACGCTTACTAGTGATAGACGAAGCGGTCATACTTTTTTTAAACTGGAGATTTAATAATGAAGAATATGCAAACTAAGCAATCAGGTTTTACCTTAATTGAATTGATGATCGTAGTTGCGATCATCGGTATTTTGGCAGCGGTAGCGATTCCTGCATACCAAGATTACATCGGTCGAGCGCAGCTTGCAGAGCCAGTCTCGTTTGGTGGTGCAGCCAAGACGCCTATTGAGGAGTTTATCGCTACTAACGGATCATTCCCATCGGGTACATCTTTGAGTCAAATGATAGATATTGGTAGAGCGCAATCGATTGCTTCACTTGCTTCTGCGGCCGGTGCGACTACATCTGGAACCTTTACATTTACTCTTTCAACGACAGGTTTGAATGCCGATTTATCTGGAGAAGATGTTCGTTTTGAACGTACTAACGCCGGTGTTTGGACTTGTGCGACTCAGTCTGATATTCCGCTTAACTTACGTCCTTCAGGTTGTAAATCTGAGTACTAAGTGTTATTTAGATTGAAAATTAGCCCCGCTATGCGGGGCTTTTTTATGAGAGCGAGAAATGCAAGAAAAACAAAATTTTGAATACTTCTGGCTGTTATTGTCAATTATCGTATGTAGCAGTGTGTACTACTCTGCTTTATCAGGCCCTTTTTTATTTGACGACTTTCCAAACCTGAGTCCTTTAATTAGTTACAATGAAGGACTCTCTTCTGCAGTAGAAATTATATTCGGTGGCTCTGCCAGCGTATTGGGCCGACCAGTTGCAATGGCATCTTTTCTGTTAGGTAGTGATTTTTTCCCAACAGATCCTTGGTTATTTAAAGTCATAAATTTAGTTATACACCTAATGAATGGTGTTTTGGTTTTTTTCTTTTCACGTCAGTTAGCCAATTTCACAACATTATCTGCAGAGCGAAAATCCTGGCTCGCAATAATCTGTACAAGTATTTGGCTTTTGCACCCTTTTTTGATGTCTTCAGTATTGCTTGTTGTCCAGCGAATGACATTGCTGATGACATTTTTTGCGTTAGCCTCAATGCTCGCCTATCTGAGAGCAAGAGAGGAAAGTCGCTGTTCTAGAAGCTCTATGTTTATTGGTTTGTATATTGTTTTTGGTGCTTTTAGTGTATTCAGTAAAGAAAACGGGGCACTCATACCGCTTTATCTCTTGGTTTTAGAGCTTACTTTACTTAGTAAAACTTCCTTGGAAAACAGAGGGGCTAAACAAAAGCTATGGATTCTTGTAAAAGTTCCAGTTTTAGTGATTTGTTTCTACCTTATTTATAAACTGCCCGTCTTTTTACTCGGTTATGATAGTCGAGAGTTTAGTTTAGTTGAGCGACTATTCACGCAAGCAAGAGTAATTATTGATTATAGTCTAAACCTTCTTTTACCTAAGTTAGGTGGAGGGGGAATATTTCATGATACCTACCCAATATCACATAGTTTACTAGTGCCAGTAAGTACTTTTTTTTGTGTCATTATAATTTTGGCAGTATTGGTCGCTGGATTCTATTGTAGGAAAAAACAGCCAGTTTTTGCGATGGCTGTTATGTTTTTCTTAGCAGGGCATTTATTAGAGTCAACGATTATTCCGCTTGAATTATATTTTGAACATCGAAATTATTTGCCATCTATCGGCTTGATTTTTGGTGGGGTGTATTTTACGTTGCGTTATATCCCAAAAGTTAGGGTTTTAGTAATTTTAATTGTTCCGTATGTAATGTTGTTAATTGGGATAAGCTACCTTAATAGTACAGTTTGGGGTAGTCTAAGTAGTATTTCAAGCGTTTGGGCAGCTGAAAAACCACAGTCGAAAAGAGCTCAATTGTTACTAGCGCGCTATTATGGGGATGTTCAGCGTTATGACTTAGCAAAAGAGGTTTTAAAGCGTGCGGAGCTAATTAACCCGACCGATATTCCGCTTCAATTTCAACTTATTGTCAATGAATGTCTTATGATGAAGAGAATTGAACACCAGTCACTTGTTTCTTCGGCAAATATTATACACCTTGGTACTTACAGTCATGGTCTATCAGAAAGTCTGACGGTATTGGTTAAAATGCTGGCTGATGACTTGTGTGAAGGTATTTCTCCACAAAGTCTTAGTATGCTGATTGAAGCAGCTTTAACAAATGAAGCGATGAAAGATTACAAAAGTAGACAAACCCTTTATTTTCAACTGGGTGAAATACAGCTCTTTCAAGGTCAATTTGAGCCATCAATGGCATCCTATGATAGAGTTCATGCCTTAAAGCCAAGCATCGACCTCTATATAAGGCAGGTTAAAGTAAGTATAGCACTTGGGTACCCTCTTAAAGCTAGGTACTATCTAATTAAACTTGAAAAGCTCGATGCTCATCGTTCAGTTCATCTAAAATCTTATCAAAACGAAATTCAGCAACTTTCTAAGTTATTGAATAGGGGAGAAAATGTTGAATAATAAAGTTTCTGTCGTCATTCCTGCAAAGAATGAAAGTTTAGCCTTGAGAGGTGTTCTGCCTCGATTGCTGAAGCTGGACTGTATTGAAGAAATTATTGTCGTAAATGATGGCTCAACAGACGATACAGAGTCAGTTTGTTTGGAGGCTGGTGTGACGGTCATCACTCACCCCTATTCAAAAGGCAATGGGGCAGCGATAAAAGCAGGCGCAAGGTCAGTCACGACTGATACGGTCGTGTTTATGGATGCTGATGGCCAACACTCACCAGAAGATATCCCTAAGCTTCTTGAAAAGCTTGAGAGTGGATTTGATATGGTCGTCGGAGCGCGCTCATCGACATCTCAAGCGAGTACAGGTCGTTTTGTTGCTAACTCTGTTTATAACCGTATCTCAAGCTTTATGGTAGGTCAGCAAGTTGGGGATCTGACATCAGGCTTTAGAGTCGTCAAAATTGAATTGTTCAGAGAGTTTATTTCTATTCTTCCAAATGGCTTTTCATACCCTACAACAATAACGATGTCGTTTTTTAGGGCCGGATATAGTGTTGGATACCTTCCAATTATTGCCGATAAACGCATTGGTAAAAGCCACATTAGTCCACTTAAAGATGGCATTAGATTTCTTTTGATAATCTTCAAGATAGCGACATTATACTCACCTTTGAAACTTTTTTTCCCATTAAGCCTTCTCTTTTTTGGCTTAGGGGCGGGTTACTATGGTTATACTTTGTTTGAAATGGGCCGCTTTACCAATATGTCTGCGCTACTCTTTATTACATCTGTTTTAGTGTTCTTAATCGGGTTAGTATCAGAGCAAATTACCTCATTGGTTCATCTTGCGGCTAAACCCAAAGACTAATAGTAGTATTAGCATGTTGTTACCATTCATTAAAAAGCTACTACTACGTATTAATTCTAATAAGCGTCTCTCAGAGGCGACTTAGGATTACTAATCAGTTGGTTCTCTAAGATTTAACGAAAGGAGGCAGAGATCAAAAGATATTGGGGATTGGCTGTGCAAATAATGGTAAGGGTTTTGTTCAACTTTACGCAGACAATCATAATATTTATATTACCGGCATTGATATAGAAGATTATGGATTACTCCAATCTAACTTTTCGATGGTTGGCGGTGATGCGGATGCGAAAGACTTCCCTGAATGCCATTTCGACTTAACGGTATCCTTTGGCGTCTTGGAACATATTCAGCTGATAGAAAAATTAGCTAAGGTTATTCGGGAAATCGATCGTGTATCAAAAAAATATGTAATTGTGGTCCCTTCAGTATCTACATTGATTGAACCAGATTCTGCCTTGATTTTGTGGCAACTAAGGTCAAAGGAAAAGAAAAAACCTTATAGTCGATTAAACTATTTTAGTGATGAATCGTGGTAGCAGTTTGAAGGGTTCAAATAGGCGAAAACCAAACGATTTTCATTTGCCACAGCTTGTTTCTAATCTTAAAATATATACAATATTAATAATATAGATTTATAAAATGAAAAAAATTGCTTTTTTACCTGCACACCCGTCTCAAGTATGGTTATTCCACTCAATACAGTCACATTTAAATGCACAGGCAAATTATGAGTTTATTTGGATCTTAAGAGATAAGGATATTTCATGTGAGTTGGCTGATCGACTGGGTATTAAATATCAGTGTATTTCAACTGCCTCAACGGGACTTATCGGTAATGCTATTGAATTAGCTGGAAATATTCTTAAATGTCTCAAAACTGGGAAAAAGAGAAAGATCGACCTTTGGGTCACTAAATATGGCGCGGGAAATATTGCAGGCTATTTGTTGGGGCAAAAGTCCTTATCGTTTAATGATGATGATGTTGATCAAGTGCCTTTAATCGCTCATACCAGTTATCCATTTGCCGAACGCATCCTTTGTCCTGATGTTCTGAGAATGGGGAAATATGCTCAAAAGTCTCATCGTTATGCTGGCTGTCATGAGTTGTTTTATCTCCATCCAAATCGCTTCACTTCTGATGAGCGGGTGTACCAGGAGCTTGGTATTGATAAAACACGAAAGTTTATTTTGTTGCGACTTTCTGCGCTAACTGCGCATCATGATAAGAACATTAGAGGGATATCTACAGCAATAGTAAAAAGCATAATCGAATTGTGTGCTAGACAAAATGTCCAGTGCTATATTTCTTCTGAAAAGCCTTTACCATCATACCTAAGTGAGTACCGGTTAAATATCCCTGTTCACCGAGTACATCATGCGCTTGCATTTGCTAGTTTGTTTATTGGTGATAGCCAGACAATGACGTCAGAAGCTGCGGTCTTAGGTACTCCTGCTTTTAGGTTGAGTGATTTTCAGGGGCGGTTATCTGTAATCGATGAACTGGAGCGTTATGAGCTTGCTTTTGGCTTTTCACCCGATAACTCCGAAAACTTCCTAGCCGCTGTGGAAGGTATGTTGTTAGGGGGCTCTATTCAGGCGTATAGCGATAACCATAAAAGATTCTTGGCTGAGAAGGTTGACCCCGTACCTTGGTTTTCTGAACAGATGCTTCAAGTATTAGAGGGTCATTGACAATGAACATCGTCGTGACTGCGAAATTAGCTGACGAAAAATTAAAGACGAAGTTAATTGGTTTGCAAAATAATCGAGCAATTCAAAAAATATACTTGGTTCGTCAGACCCCATTAAAGGTTACTAATGTAATAAATGTCACCCCTTCTCCATATGTTGCGCAATCCAGACTTTTATTTGAAGTCTGGAGGTTATTCCAGTTACTTTATTTAATGTCTAAAAAAGAAAATAAAGTTGCTATTGGGATACAGTTTTTTTTACATGGTTTAGTCGTCGTTATTGCGGCAAAGTTGTTTAGAAAAAAAGCAATTGTATGGCTTATAGGTAGTGACGTAATGCTCCATGGGCAAAAGAAAACTATAAAATGGGTTTTCACTCGAACACTCATTATGTGTGACGTGATATTGGTGATGGGAAGCAAAATGAGCTCATATTTAAGCGGTATTCCTCAATCCAAAGTCTATGAAATGCAGAGTTATATTGACCCTGAAGTTTATTACCCAAGTAACTCTGTAACGAAAGAGTGGGACTTAGGGTTTATTGGTAACTTGGTGGATGTAAAGAACATAGAGAATCTTCTACAGGCTATTGCTATTAATAAGTATAGAGGCAAGAAATACAAAACTATTATTGTAGGGGGAGGGCCGTTAAGCAAAAATCTTAAATGTCTTTCGAATGAGCTTGGTATCGAGGAACTTGTTCAGTTTGTAGGCGTTAGAAAAGATATTGGTGAGTTAATTAAACGCATTCGATTGATTACTTTATCCTCCAAAAGTGAAGGGCTACCCGCCATATTACTTGAGTCAGCATTTTGTGGCACACCTTCTATAAGTAGTGATGTAGGAGAAATATCGGAAGCGTTTCGAAATTATAATTGCTGTAAAATTGTAGGCTCCTGCACGCCCGAAAACTACGCAGAAACTATCGATAATATTCTATCTTCTTCTGATATTGAAATGGCTATGTCTAGTAGCGCATTAGACTTCAAAAACGAATATTTAAAATTGTGGGGAGAGGAAGGGCAGAAAAATAGATGGGCAACTGTATTAAATTTTGTTTCACCGTCTATTTGAGCTGCTTTCAGTACACTGAATAATCCAATCTGCTAAATCTTCTACTAACTCTTGTTTGTCTATATAGGGTAGTGATGCTTGTCTTATAGATTCTTTGGTCGTTTTTCGAAAATCGTTCGCAAGTTTAATTGCTGTAGTTAGATCGAAGGGTTGGTTAATAAAAAATGGAAAACTAGCGGGTAACCCAGAATCTGTGTGATTAGCGTATACGGGTATACCTGCTGCCAAGTAATCTCGTGTTTTTAGTGTACATGCTTCTTTCATCGCTTTTCGATACAAAGCGAATGAGCCCAAACCTAAATCGTAAACGCTTAGTGATTCTTCCAGTTCACTTTTTGTCAGCATTCCGTGATAAAAAATTCTAGGATCTGAGCCAAACATTTCGGGGCTTATATCTCCAATGAAGTGCAATTCTACACCTTGAATATTACTGTTGATTAAATCTGATACGATTAAATCAAGCCCTTGCCATACATAGGGCTTTGAACAGATGCATACCAGTTTAATGTTGTCTTGTCGTGAGTCTTTTAATTGATGAAGTGTGGTTGTGTCAATTCCGTTAGAGCTAACAAAGCCGGGTCTAATTACTGGTTTGATTCGGTCAAGTTCATAATCTAATATTTCTCTGGTTAACCCTATTATTCCACTCACTTGTCTTAGAACAACTCTCGAAACCAAGCTTTCTATCGTTTGATGAATTTTTGAGACAAAGCCACTATGAGATTTTATTTCATCTAGTTCCTTCGTATGATGGATAGTAAACAGGTTGTTAAGTTTTCGCGCATAAAAAGCAAGTAATGGGTCGCCTAGTGGATATCGTAAAACAACAACGTCAAACTTATCAGCATTTTTAAGTAGCCAGGAGTAGGCACTCACTCTTAGGGTGATATATTTAAGCACTCTGATCTTTTTGAAAAAAGAAAAGGGATAGGCTGGTTGGCGCATGAACCCGTCATTAATGGCGTCATGACTAAAAAAGATAACATGCCAGTTAAGGTTTTTAGGGGCTTTCTGTTCGCATATTAGCTGTTGTTTAACGCCTGGATTAATTGTTTTTAATAGACCAAAGTGTAGTATTTTGAGATCATTTTTCATAAGTGACATGGCCTACTATTGAGATAATACTTTAGTATATAAAGTGAGTTTGTCTTTTTATCAATCTATGCATAAGCATATTAAAGTTCCCGTTAAGGTCTTCGCACCATTTTAAGCGGCTAAATAAGATAAGTGCTTGATTAAGTTCATGCAAAAACTCGATATTATACCAGTATTCTACTACAGTAACCCCATCTATAAACAAGGCTGTTGACCTAATGTTCATTAGACGGTTTTTTTACTTACTACGACCCTGTAATCTGAATACAACATTCCAATAGTAACTACTTTTAGAAGATTCTTAATTGTGAAAATTTTAACGATAATCGGTGCTAGGCCACAATTTATTAAAGCGGCAACAGTATCAAGACTAATAGCTCATGCTAGCAATGTTACGGAATATATTATTCATACTGGACAGCATTACGATCAGAATATGTCTGATATATTTTTTCGAGAGTTAGATATCCCTAAACCAAATATAAATTTAGAAATAGGCTCTGGATTACATGGGGAGCAAACAGCAAAAATGTTAGTGGGAATTGAGCAAGAAATTATTAAACAAAAGCCTTCTTGTGTACTTGTCTATGGTGATACGAACTCTACGCTAGCAGGAGCGCTTGCAGCATCTAAACTGAATGTCCCTGTATGTCATGTTGAAGCAGGCTTGCGCTCATTTAATAGGAGTATGCCAGAAGAGGTTAATCGAACAGTAACAGACCACACTTCAGATACATTATTTGCCCCAACTCAGAATGCTGTTTCTCAATTAAAGAAAGAAGGAATTCCCTCAGACAATATTGTACTTTCAGGAGATGTGATGTTTGATGCTGCCTTATATTATAGTGGTAAAGCAGAGGTCGAGAGTCATATTTTAGAATCCCTGAAGTTACAAAATAATGATTATATATTGGCCACCGTTCACCGAGCAGAAAATACAGATGACAAAGAAAGACTTGCTAGGATAGTGCATGAACTGGAAACCTTAGCAAAAAATACTACGGTAGTTATGCCTATTCACCCTAGAACTTTGAAACTACTTTCTGAATACAGCATTACTCCCAAGGGTGTTTTGTTTATTGAGCCTGTAGGCTACCTAGATATGGTAAAGCTAGAGAGAAATTCAAAATTGATAGTAACTGATTCAGGAGGTGTACAAAAAGAAGCTTTTTTTCATAAAAAACAATGTTTTACTATTCGGTCTGAAACAGAGTGGACAGAATTGGTTGATGCAGGGCACAATATTCTGTTTCCACCAGTTCCTGAAAATAGTGACTCATTAGCCCAATGTATTGCCAATAAAGCTAACCTCCCCCAACAACCCTTTTCAGGTATGCTTTATGGGAATGGTAATGCAGCGGAATTAATATTGACAGAAATTAGGCGTCGGTACAGCTGATTTTTTCGGGTACTAAAAGCATTACTACTGCGTCTTAAAAGGTATAATATTATCTCTTCTGTTTCAATTGAGAAATATAGTTTTGCTTGAGCAGAGGCAACCAAGAAAGTAATACTTTTCTATCTTTTACAATATAGAGGTAGCCAAATTCTTTTTGAATTCAAAATACTATTGTTATAAAATCGATCTATAAATAGGTGAATGCTGGTAGGAAATGAGCCTGTTATTCTCTCTCATTCTTTCTACATAAAAATCCAGAGATAATTTCCCTACATCTATTTCAGCATTAATTTTTATATCAACTGACTCCACTTGTCCATACAATATCATCCGGTATGACTGAGTGCTTGGATGCCATCCTGTATGTAAATGGAGTTAGGGAATAACTTACAATGCAATATTAAGCATAATCTGTGATCAGATATACTCAATAACTTCCGGTAATGAGAATAGCTAATTATTCATAATCTAAGATACAGAGGTCCACTTAGATGCCCTAATACTTGCGTGACATTTAGTTGTAGTCGTTAAGACTTATGACTTCTTTATATATGTTTTCTTCTTCATCAACATTAAGGTGGGTATTATGCCAAAGAAGAACGTAGTCGCCTTTATGCTTATAAACTTCATGTTTAAAAAATAAAAACCTTTTTAGGGCCCCCTCCCCAAGAACCCCTAACGCCTCATAACGTTGATCAATAATAGTACACTCCATATTGATCAAAGGCTTCTGAATGACATTCAAAGCCTTTCTATTAACTAGATCAAACATAGGAAAAGAGTGGCAAGTCCCGCATCTAAAGCCTGCTTTATCAGCAAACGCTAACGTAGAATCATAATCAAACCCATTGTCATTCCATAATTTTGGGGTAATTACAGCATCCCACCTGAGATAATGCATCCTTCCCCCCAGTAAAGATTGATTAATTCCTTCTTCTTTTAATATTCTTTTTAAAGTTACTGCTGACTTTTTAAATAACTCAGGATTGTTGAAGCAGTTATAACCAGGATGCAAGCCAATTTCATGTCCCCTGGAGTGTATATCTCGAAATAACTCTCGAATCTCAACTGAATCGAAATCAGAATCAGAGTCAAGTTTATCTGTATTTTCAGTAATAAAATAAAAAGCTACCTTATTACCAACTCTTTCATTTTCATTCATGATCCAAGTAACAGCTTCCCTATAACCATCCTTATGAGCAAGCCCTATAGAATGCTTTAAATATACTAATAGCGTCGTTAAGGCGGATAACAACCTCCTTTTACGTACAACATCAGACAAAGTTGATCTCAGCGTCCTATAAAATGAGCGCCTTATAGGGTCAAAAGGCCAATCTACATCACATGTAATAAAATTAGAGGGTGCTCTTTTTTTTCTTTGTAAAGAGCCATCTAGCTTAGACAGCATATTCCAGAGCATCTCAACATATTCATCCACAATTGGCCGCTCAAGAAAATCGTATTTAAAGGCTGTAGATGCAGTAGCAGGAAATCGGCCATGACTATCACGTTCAGCAATAATCGGCTCTTCCATCCTCGACAACATAAAGAAACAGGCTGCAAATACATCAATGCCGCAATTTATTGAGCTAGAACCAACCTCTAATAATTTATCTCCGTACAGTAACGGAATATTTTTCTCTAACGTAAACTCATTTTCGATATAACAAACCTTTGGCAGCGAATTTTTCTCTAAATATCCTTCTGATACACCATCCCAAAATATCGAACTTAAATGCAGAGAGCTGTCATTTGGGAGCTGAATGAGAAATCCGGAAACTGAGGGGGCTATTTTCACTTGGTAACTAATGTCAAACCACTCCGAGAAAATAGTATCAAAAATATACTTCTTCTCGCTGAATAATCGTGAGGAGCACTGAATACATATCATCTTACCCCTCCGAGCTCTTGGTTAAATCCGCAGCAGGACTCACCATTGATGTTTTGATCCTATATTTATAAACATAAAATGCAGTGTTTGATAAGGGGTTTTTTATTTCATGGCATAAATCGAAGGCACCAATCCTTTTAAAGGCCTCGTCATATATAGGGTTAAAATAAACAACACTAAGCTCTCTAGGGCAGCGTACAAGAGAATCTACAACATGACTCAAAACCGTATCCATAACAGCACGAGGAAAAGGGTTATAAAAATATATTAAGTTTGACTTATCAATAATAGTCGAAGGAAGGTCCCTCGCATCCATTTTCAATATTTCAGCATTTCCTATTTTAAGTGTTCTCAGATTATCTAATGAGACATCGGCTAATTCGGATGAAAGCTCAACACCATAAACTTTAATGACTTTTGGCTGCTGAGCTAGATAAGCCACAACGCGCCCTTTTCCGCTACCGTAATCAATTGCGACAGTGCCCTCACTTATACCGATTATTTTTAATATCCTAGCCAGTTCAAACTTTTTCGTACCTTCGTATTGGAAGCAATCAGCCTCGGGTAAGTTGAGTTTATCTAGTGGCACTATGTTTTCAAAATCCAAACCATTCATTCGGTCAGTAAATCCTACAGCTTTCCTATAGCCTTTCGAAAGCAGGCTCTTCAGCCTAGGTTTAATCGAGTTCAATAGCTTCCTAGCTACAAAAACTATCAATTTTGATGTGCCAGCTCGCCTTGCTCTGGTAACAATACTCGATAAATCACTTAATCTAGAAGAAAAAGCCAGTTGCTCTCTATTACCAGAAAACCCATATCGAGTAGTGAGTTTCCTGTGCTCACCTGCATCTAGATAGCCGTAGCTTTTGAAATCCAATTCACCTATGCGAGCTGCAATCAAGTGGTTATCCGAAGAATTAACTGCAAGAACTGTTTCAATAAATTTTTTGGCGTGCATCTCGCTCTTAAAAGGTGAAATGACGGCATCCGTTGTATTGACTTTCACATTTAAAGAAGACTTAGGAGTCGAAACACGAGCACCAATAAATGTTGATAAATTTGATAACCATTTTTCAGGGTCTGATTTCAACAACTCCTGAGGCAATACGAGTACATGATCAGTGCCAAACAGCTCTCTATATATTTCCACAAGTTTATACCAGCTAACATTTGCAGAAACAAAATGACGACAATCTCGTAAAAAATAACCTTCTCCAGGAGCTTTCTGTTTAAATCTTTTAGTGACGTCAAAGCCACAGGGTACGCTCAGAAATTTATGTATATTTAAAGCCGTAATTTCGTCATCGAAATCAACCATATTATCTATACGACTCATCTGCTTATGCAAATGCCAGTGAGGCAATGTAGAAAGATACTTAAACAAGGAAATAAGGTACTCAGGCTGACGTCTGATCGTGATAATAATTTTAGCATTCGGTACTATTTTCTTAAGTAAGTAAGCTCTACCCCGGACATTCCCGAACATGTGATAGACAGACCAAAGAAAGTGTTCCTCAGAAATTAACACTTTTCTTGAGTTGATAGCTGGAATCCCTGCATTCACGAGACTTTCAGCATACAATTCATCACCATCAGCAGCATGAGCAATAGAAGTGAAATAATCTGAAACAGATTGTTTATCACCTAAATAACCTTGCTTATTTAGAAAATCCACACCATCTATATATGGGAACACATGCTTTCTAAGATAGCTTGTGCCAGTCCGTGGAGCACCAATATGAATAATCCACTCAGGTTCTTTATACATTTCTGACATAACATTCTCAACTAGGACTGAATACTTCTTTAGAACAAATTAAAAAGTTACTATTATCTGATGAGTGAGTTGATTGCTTTCGCAAAAGACAACATTCTAGAGTTGTCTTTTGTGACTTGAGAGTAAGGTGTTTGCTTAGCTCCGAACTGCCTAAATGACGCTTCAACGGGTTCAATCATTGATCCTTCGAAATCGAACTTTTTAGTTTTTACTGAAACATACTTAATAATCTCTTTTATTAATAGAGACGCGGCACCATGACGACGGTAATCTGGGTCAATAGTACTAATCAAGTCATATGCACTCATATCATCCCAAATAACAAATAACGCTGCATGTAAGTTTTGATCTTTATCATAAGCGCCAATTGTTTTAGCGCATCCATTGCTATAGCCTTCCTCATAAACTTTTTTAAACAGCGCTTTAGAATACGATATATTTGAACCTTGTTTTGCTAAAGTCATTTTGTGATTTTCATAGAAAATATCGAATGGAATATCATAAATAATATCAACTATACCCTCGCATTTTTTTATATTTTTCCTCTTGCTGTGCTCAAACTCTGCGTATACACGGTCAAGATCAGTCAAATCATTTATAACGTAGGTATAGCGTGTCGTTTGTTTAAAGCCCTTCCAATAAAATGGCAACCAATTTGTATTGTTATAGTGCCAATTTTGAATAAAATAATCATAATTTGGAAGCTGCTCTATTAAAGCTTGCATCAAGTCTTTTTGTTGCCCTAACACCTTGTTATACTTAGCTTCTGATGCTCGCAACCAAGGCCCAAGAGTTTGGGTTAAAGGCGGTTGAGTTAAGTAGGTAAAACCATACCTTTTAGCCATATAATATGGCATGGTTGCAATAATTTGATTGTTATTTTCAACCATACAAACTCCCCAGTTGCTTTCACCACATACTGAGTCTAACCACCATGGCTTACTAAAAATGGGAATAGTCGGCTCCTGCTCACATAATTCCCGGTATTTACGTTTCATCAAATAAATAACTCCATCAATTTCCGTATAATCTCAAATTTAACAGTACCCCTTACATTTTAGGTATTTATATAAGGGCCTATTTTTTTAATTACCATCGCAGGCACACCACCAAGTATTTGATTGCCTTCGGGAAACGACTTAGTCACAACCGTACCTGCCGCAACAATTGTATGCTCACCAATATTCACGCCGGGTAACAAAACAGCGTTCGCACCAAGCCAGCAATTCTTTCGTATTCTGATCGGATTTGAAGGCAAATACTCGAGATAATTCTCTATTGAATGATTCATTGATATTATCGATACTCGAGGCCCGACCCAAACATTTTCTTCAAAGACAATACCATTACGGCCATCAATATGGCAGCCCATTCCGAGCCCAGGGCTCCTAGTTCCACAGTCTACTTTCTCTGGGCAAATAATTTTACTAGACCAATGAACGGGCCAGTATGTTGTTCGGTTAAATCCAAAAACTCTTTGCCATACCCAGCACTTAATCATTATTGATAACGAGTGAATGACTCTATTTTTTTGTGTGTACTTCGGCCAAAGAGCTCTCGAAATAAAAAAAACAATTCTCTTTTTCACTTAATCACCCGGTACATGAAATAGTTAAATAAAATATAAAATAAAGCACTGGATACAGTAAAAGCGTATAACATCGACTCAACCGTATCCTTAAAAACCAGCATACTGAAATATCTAGCAACTATAGAAACTAGAATCAACCCCAGTGCAAGCTCTTGTTTATTGACAATCACGAATGTGCTGCTCAATGGGGAATTCAAAAACTGAAAAAATTTATAGATAATAAGAATCTGCATAAAAAGACTAGTATTTATCCACTCTGACCCAAATATCATATCAACCGCTATATCAGCAAAAATAAATACGACAATCAACGCAAAACTAGCGATGCAAATTAATTTTTTAAGTGTCGACAGATATAGCTCCTTTAACTGACCATCATGTATATTATGGCAGTCTGCAGCAGACTTCATATACACCTGAGCTACCGAGGAGCTTATTAGTGCTAAAGGTAATTCTAATAATCGATTGGCTAGCATGTAAATGCCAACTACTTCAGCATTAAAGTATTTACCCAACAAAAAAACTGGCATTTGCAAAGACATTGTATTGAGAAATACATTAAGACTATTTACTAATGGAAATTTCTTATATCTCTTTGCTAGTAAGAGCATATATTTAAATCTTAACTTCCGTAAAGACTGAAAATTAAATGTTTTCAACACTAAAATTGATGCTACCAACTGTGAAGCCATATATGATACAGCCAAGCCCCCAGCGGAGGGAGCAATAGCCCCAAGGCCGATGATGCCACTTTGATTAGTTAACGACGAAAAGACCTTGTTTCTTGAGAGCCTGCCATAATTAGCCGAAGAAACGAGTATGAATTGGCATATTTGAAACAAACCTGACACGAAAATACTAATAGGGATCAAAATTAAATACGGAACTAAGCTAACTGCATTTATGTAGTTTAAAAACCACTCACCCAAAAAAAAGAAGAGCAAAGAATAAGCTAACGTACTAACCAGCAGGCAAATTAAAGCTAGCAGAGTAACAGCTTCTGACCGTTGTCGTTTTTTTGGTAATACAATTGCTAGTTCATATCGAAATGATGAAATAGAGGAGAATACCAACACCACGCTAGCAAACTGTTGGAAAACCCCAAATTGCTCTGGCGAATATAGGCGGGTTGATATCGGAATAACGATAACAGATATAATCGAAGCAATAGAAGCTCCAGAGAAAACTTTAAAAAAGTTTTTATTAAAGTCGCTGCCGACCAGCCTGAAAAACCTTTGTTTAATCACCGTCGATACTTTTCAATAAAGAAGAAACGACCACTTCTATCGACTCATCATTTAGATAAGGATGCATTGGTAAACTGAAAACCTGAGATGATAATTTAGAAGCAGTACTCACACTAGCGTCTTTGTAAGGAATACGTCTAAAAGCCTCTTGTTGGTGCATACACTTACCATAATAAATTGCAGAAGGCACGCCATGCTTTTTCAGCATGTTGATCCGCTTAGAGCGATAGGTGTCGACGAGCGTATATTGTGCCCAAGCACTTCGGTAACCTACAGGAATATGGGGTACCAAGAATGAGCCCTTTAGGGCCGAAGTATATTTAACGGCCACATTATTTCTTAGGATTACTTCATTTTCAAACACCGCTAACTTTTCCAATAATATGGCTGCCTGCATGGTGTCTAAACGGCTATTCATACCTATACATACGTTGTCATACTTATCTGCACCCTTACCATGAACCCTTAGTGACTTAATAAGCACAGCCAGCTCATCATCATCGGTAAATACTGCGCCCCCATCTCCATAACAGCCTAATGGTTTTGCTGGGAAGAAGCTTGTCGTAGCAATATCCCCAAAACTACCAGCTCGCTGGTTATTAATCTTACCTCCAAAACCTTGCGCAGCGTCTTCGATTAACTTTAAATCATATCGTTTGCAAATTGATTCAATTCGAGAATAATCAGCAGGCAACCCAAATAAATCTACAGCAATAACAGCTTTAAGCTGCTTACCTCTTTTAGGTTTAAAATCCTTAATTGCTCCTTCTAATTTTTCAGGGTCTATATTAAATGTACCCTCATCAACATCGACAAAGATGGGCGTTGCGCCTACCAAACTAATAACTTCTGCCGTAGCAAAAAAAGTGAAGGTGGTCGTTAATACCACGTCGCCAACTCCTATGCCTAAAGCCATTAAAGCTAGTTGTAAAGCGTCAGTACCATTAGCACAGGTTATGGCATGCTTAACCCCCACATAGCTGGCAAGCTGTTCTTCTAGTTCTTGGACTTCTGGCCCCATAATATATTGACCATGGTCCAACACTCCATGAATGCGCGCGTCAATTTTTGTTTTCAATAACTGATACTGTGCTTGTAAATCAATAAATTGCATACGTTTATTTATTTACTCTTGTTAATCGTGAATCTATTAACGTGTACATATCGCCCGTATGCTTACAAACTATTTCAGCATGACCTGTCAAAGGAAGGTCTAACTGCTCACCAAACTTACTCATCCACCCAATTTGTTTAGCCGGCACTCCTACCATTAGTGCATAAGGTTTAACATCTTTATTAATAACGGCGCCAGCTCCAACAAAAGCATATTTGCCAATAGCAACTCCACAAACAATCGTGCAATTAGCCCCTAAAGTTGACCCTTTCTGAATTAAGGTGTCTCGATACTGATCTTTTCGCTCTATACCTGAACGAGGGTTGTAAACATTTGTAAACACCATGCTTGGGCCGCAAAATACATCATCTTCTAGTTGAACATTATCATAGACGGACACATTGTTTTGTATTTTTACGTTATTACCGATACGGACATTATTGCCAACAAAAACGTTTTGACCTAGTGAACAGTTACTGCCAATTTGAGCGCCTGAACAAACATGAGACCAGTGCCAGACTCTGGTGTCTTGGCCAACACTAGCGCCAGCGTCAATAATCGCTGTGGAGTGTATTCCTGAGGGCTTACTCATAGCTTGAGAGATGCAAAAGGGTGAATGTCTGTTGGAGTATTGGTTATTTTGCTATTCCTAATATCGTGAACTGTTTGTATCGCTGTTCTAGCGTCTTCACATCCAAATCCATCTCCAGAGAGAATTTGTTCATAGCTCAGCGTATGTAAGTCTGTAAAGCCTCCTGAAAATTCGACCTCCTTATTATCAATTGATATAGAGCGGAATGTTCTCTGGTTTGTCTGCTGGCAGCTATTTGGGAGGTCATTTTCGTCTATGGATAAAAACCAACGGACGCGGGCATTTTCATATTCTAGGTAACCGGATGCTTTACGTGGCGTGTATAAGTGAACTTCGTTTCTTTGTAGTCGACCAAATAGCCAGTGCAGCATATCAAAAAAATGAACACCTATGTTTGTAGCTATTCCTCCAGACTTTGATTCGACACCTTTCCATGAGGTTAGGTACCAGTTGCCACGAGACGTGATATAAGTAAGGTCTACTTCGTGTTTTTTCTTGGATGGAGTTGCTACAATCTTATTTTTGATTGCCTGAAGAGAAGGGTGGAGTCTTAGTTGAAGTATGTTGAATACTTTTCGTCCTGTAGCTTCTTCAATCTCCTGTAGACCGTCTAAATTCCAGGGGTTTAGCACCATGGGCTTTTCGCAAATGGCGTCAGCGCCAGAGCGGAAGGCAAACCTGACATGAGCATCATGTAAGTAATTAGGAGAGCATATAGACATATAGTCAACAGACGTTTCAGGTGATTTTCTTCTGGCTTTATCTATATGACGGTCGAAGCGCTCGAACTCAGTAAAAAAACGGGTGGAAGGGAAGTATGAGTCTATAATCCCTACTGAATCAGAAACATCTAATGCCGCAACAAGGTTATTATTTGTTTCTTTTATAGCTTTCATGTGTCTCGGCGCGATGTAACCTGCGGCGCCAATTAAGGCAAAATTTTTCAAAGTGCGTACCAATATTATCTACTATTACTTATGACGATAGCATAGATTTATTAAACATGGTAATGAGTATGTAAACGAGTTTTACATACTAGCTACGCATGATAAAATGTATAGTTAAATGGCGTTTGTGGCGTATTTAAGACTAAAATCCGCGTTATTTAGTGGTTAAATAAAACTGGCCACAGTTTTATTTAAGCCAGTATCTTTTCTCTGACTCATTGGGTGTTAAACCTCTGTAATGGCTGTAAGGTCTCACTTGACTGTAATAACCACATTTTGCTTGGCTTGAGCAAAAAGAACGGTATCCGGTTTGCGGTACATACTTTTGTTCTTGGGCTTCTAAAAAACGTTTCATGGGGCTGGTATCCTAACAATTTCCCCAACGACTCATGCTATGCTCAATTTGGTAGTGCCATAATAATTGTCGGAAGTTTTGATTCGTATAATGACTCCCTAGGCCTAAATGAAACATGGCGTCTTTAGGCCTAGCTCTAGACTCAAATGCCATCGCCCAATCAATCGGTTTACGAGTAAATAGATCGAGCGTTATCGCTAGATAAGCTTATCGACTTCCTGTCCAGATATACGTAACATTACAATACCAAGCATGATTAGGTTGATGGCTTTAAGCTGTCGATCCAATGTACTCGTAATCGTAATCGTTATGTGTTTTTGTGTTGCTTTCTTATATCTATATCTATGGCTTGGAAGTAGACAGTTAACTAAATTAAGCTCTATCATTAATCGCCTCGTGATGTAACGAATCATGGGTGAACCTCATGCTGACGCTGTGTCTGGCACCGTCCTTGCGCCTGTAGATGAATTGCTTTCGCGAGAAATTCCATTGACCATCGCTAAGACTTCAATCTTTCAGGTTTTATCCGTCGCTCTCTATGAACCCCAAATTTATAACTACTGCGGCGCACAGAAAATACATCAAAGCATATTTTAACAGTATGGTTCCCTTTCATGGCTGAGATTATCAATGAGTCCGAGATCTAGATCGTTCTAGCCTCTTTGAATATTTTCTCTTCAATTCGTTTTTCTAATTCACGCATTTTTTATTAATCAAGAGTTAAGGGGGATTGCTTTACTCTGTCTGCCGTTACGTTCACTCGTGTAACTCACGAATCCAATTATCCATGGATGATATTACCAATATTCATAGAATCGGCAGTTAAGTAGTCATTATCAACAAGGAGCTGTGCAGCTTTGAACTTAAATTCTGGTGTAAAAGTCGATCTAGTTCCTCTTGTCGTGGCATCACTTAAAGTGTCTAGATGTGTAGAATAGCGCCTTTAATAAGGTGGCCAAATTTACCGTACCACTACAGGGAGGGCGGAGTCCTTTTCTTTGGCAAGATTAAGTAATAGTTGTAAACTAAATAGCACATATAAATGAATTACAATATTCAGCAATTCATTTATTATTGATGATGCGATATATATTGTTTTATTAATTAGCCAACTAGGGCTTTTTTTAAAGTTAGTTCGAATTCTGAGCTCATATTTGTATGACATTTGATAGTGTTTTCTTTTTCATTTTTTTTGCAATTATTCTATTCGTCTATCACTTTATTTCTAATTGGGGGGGGAGAAAAAGTATACTGCTCATTGGTAGCTATTTTTTCTATGCCATTTGGAACCCTCCTTATGTTTTGTTGCTTTTGTTTTCGACTGTATTTAGTTGGTTCATTGGCAAGAAACTAATACGCTCAGAAGGCACGAATGAGCGTAAAATTTTATTGTTTTTTGGCTTAGTAGGCACATTAGGAGTTCTGGTTTTTTATAAGTACAGTGCATTTTTATTAGATACTCTAATAAGTATTTTAAGTTCAATAGGCATACTTTATAAGCCTCCAGAATTAGATATTCTACTTCCTATCGGCATCTCATTTTATACGTTCCAAGCTTTGTCTTACGTGATTGATTGCTATCGAAAGGAGCAAAAAGAATCCGTTACATTAGCTGATTTCTCACTTTATGTTTCATTTTTTCCTCAATTAGTAGCAGGTCCAATTGTAAGGACGTGTGAGTTCTTGCCCCAATGTCAAAGTAAGCGCGTCGTAACGGTCAGTCATCTTGGTTGGGGGTTGTTTTTATTAGTGCTTGGCCTATTTATGAAGGTTGTTATTGCTGATGCTTTCTTGGCACCAGTGGTAGATAAGGTTTACAGTAGTTATTTAAATATAAATGCTATAGATGCTTGGCTTGCAGCTCTAGCGTACTCAGGGCAAATCTATTTTGACTTCGCAGGGTATTCAACGTGTGCAATCGGTGTTGCCATGTGTTTTGGGTTTGGGCTCCCTGATAATTTCAGGTATCCCTATGCGGCTTTGGGGTTTTCTGATTTTTGGCAGCGTTGGCATATTTCTCTATCACGCTGGATTAGAGATTATCTTTATTTTTCATTCGGTGGAAATAAGAAAGGGAAGAAGAAAGAATTTAGGAACCTAATTATGACCATGTTAATTGCTGGTTTATGGCATGGTGCGTCGTGGTTGTTCGTTTTATGGGGTGCATTGCATGGTTTTTTTCTGATTATTGAGCATTGGTTGAAAACTATTTTTAAAGACCGTTTTGTGCTGTCAAAATTATCAACGACGATACTCATTTTAAGTACATTTTTAATTATAACGCTTACCTGGATTCCATTTCGATCACCAGATGTTTTTGTGGCGGTGAATATACTAGCGACACTGTTTGGAAATGGAAAAGAAGCATTAACAAACAATTTAGAATGCATTGAAGTGCTTGTTATTATCTCTTTGTTATTGATATGGCAAATTTATATGAAATTTCGTTATCTAGAGGATTTAATCAAACCGTTGCATTGGTTTCTCCGGTCAATAGTAATAACGGTAATGTGTGTTTCTATTTTATTAGTTGAAGGAGGGGAAAGTCGTGCTTACATCTACTTCCAATTCTAGTTCTCGTCGACCAGAAAAACTTTGGAGAAGGTCTTGGGTGTTAGCAGTTGTATTTTCAATTGTTATTCTTGTTATTTGGGAGCACTTTAATGTCAAAAGTAATCTTTGGAAAATTGGCACAAATGATAGTGAGATCTTATGGTCAGAGAAAAGGATTTTAGCGAGTCAGTTGGGTGCCAACAGTATTATTTTACTTGGCGCTTCTCGAATTCAGTTAGGGGTGGATGTTTCACTATTAGAGCAGTTAACTGGAAAAAATGTGGTTCAGCTTGCTATTGATGGTAACCCCTATATGTCAATTTTTGAAGATTTGGCGAATGATGAATCAATCATTGGAACGGTTATTATTGCCACTAATGTAACGGGGTTAGTCAAAGGTAGTAACTCAAAAAATAGAGCTAGCAAGTACCTAAACTATTACCGCTCTATAACTAATGATTTATATCGTTTTGACACAATCGAGGCATTATTATCGTCAAGCGTTAAAAGGTATTCTATGGCATTATCAGGTTTCGTAACGCCGTATAAGTGGTTCTTTTGGCCTGAAGATCGTCTTCATCAGGCTGGATATTTAACGTTCAACAGTGACCGCTCTGTCGATGCTGATTATTCAAAAGTCGATATCGATTTAGTATATAGGAATAGAGTTGATAGGCATTTGGGCTCTGTAAAACAGGTTTCATTTAAGAAGATATCGGGATTTAAGGCTAAGTTACTACAGGTTAATCACTTAGTGGCTAAAATTAAAGAAAGGGGGGGGCGCGTGGTTTTTGTGCGGTTTCCTACCAGTAAGCGAATATGGGAAATAGATGAGGTTCGTTATCCAAAAGAAGTATATTGGGATGTCTTTTCAGAGCTTTCAATTGCTAGGGCTGAACATTTTAAAGACTTTGAATCGTTGTCAGGTTTTGATTTGCCTGATGGTTCACATTTAGATCAGAAAAATAAGGTTGAATTTACTGAAAATTTAGCAAAAATATTTTTTTGAAACAAAAAAGGCGCTGCATCCATGCAGCGCCTTTGTGTTTAGTGCTTCCTTTACCATTCCTTAGGTATCCGGCCTTCCTTGATTACTTCCTTGTCCATATCCTTATGTTCTAGTGTCGTCCTGACGAAGAGAATAATACGTAAAAGAGGTTCTTTGGTATGTACGCTTTTATTGCAATGCATGTAAGAGATCTCTTACATGTTTTTGTTTTTGGGCTCTAAGTAGGGGAGGTTGGCACTGCAAGAACAAATGAGCGCTAGTTAATTATTAGCGCTCATCGCCATTCAATTATTTAATCGCAATTAGATGCGCATTTTTTCGTACTGTAGCGTCTCCGATGCCTGAAACTGATGAAAGTTCCTCGATATTCTGGAAGGGGCCATAGGTCTTGCGGTATTCAATGATCGCTACCGCTTTTTTTAATCCGATGCCTTTTAGTGAATTAGAAATTTGTTTAGCATCTGCGGTGTTTATATTTATTTTATTTGGTTCAGATAAAACAACATTTTCTTGGTTTGATGAGAGTGTTTCCTCATTCGCATGAGATATTAGAGCGTTAAAGAGTAAGCAACAAATGAATGTTACCTGTATTAGTATATTAGTATTTAAAGGTGATTTTAGCGTTGAATTTTTCATTAAGTGCTTTCCTTGGCTTGAATGAATTTAATGCTGGCGAAAGAGAGCTAAAAAATATTTTAAATATATGTATTCTCTTTAAAATATTTTATTCACTTTGCATCCATGCAAGTATCATTCTACGAGACTTTTTTACTATTGTGAAGGTCCGCTTGATTAAGGCTAATTAATAAAAATTGGGTGTTCATTGGTCACGTTTTTAACCTTTTTTACAGATATGTTAAATAATAGAGGGGGAATGTGTTTGAAAAGCTGGTAATTGCGTTGTATTTGACTAATATACCAATATTATTTGTTATATAAATATTGCGCCCCTAGAGGTAGAAGGATGATTTGGACGTGCTAAAACAATTGTTGTATTTGCCTCGCTACCAAAAACGTTTCGTATCAATACTCACCGACTCAGTTTGTTTACCTTTTGCCATCTGGCTAGCCTTAAGTTTAAGGTTTGATACTCTCTATATTACGAATGAACCAACTGTTTGGGCTGTTGCAATTGTAACCGTGCTTTCCAGTGTATTTGTTTTTGCACGTTTAGGTTTGTATCGAGCGGTTATTCGTTACATGAGTAATCATGCCATGGTCGCTATTATTTGGGGCGTCTCTCTTTCTGCATTGGTGCTTTCCGCTGTTGGCTTTGCTTTTCAAGCGCCAATTCCTCGCTCAGTCCCTATTATATATTGGTGCTTAGCCATGATATTTGTTGGTGGCACTCGGATGGTTGTGCGTTCAGTCGTGCACCGAAATATAATGAAAGAAAAAGAGAGAGTGATTATTTATGGTGCGGGTAAGTCAGGTTTACAGTTAAGTTCAATACTATTTCACGCGAAACAGCTACAGCCCATTGCCTTTATTGATGACGATGCTTCTAAGCAGGGTAGTATCTTGAATGGCATTCGTGTTTATCCACCAAATGCGATCGCTGAAGTGATTAGTAAGTATGGAGCTAAGCGAGTATTGTTAGCACTTGGGCACGCCCCCCGCTCTAAGCGTAGTTTAATTATTCGTCAGCTTGAATCCCAGCCAGTGGTTATTCAGACAATTCCTCAAATTAATGATGTTGTTAGCGGTAAAGCGCGAATCGAAGAAATTCGAGATGTTGAAATTGAGGATCTTCTAGGTAGAGATGAGGTCTCTCCAGATAAAGAGCTGTTGTCAGATTGTATTACTGGAAAAACAGTAATGGTAACTGGCGCCGGTGGTTCGATTGGTTCAGAACTTTGTCGACAAATAATTCGTCTAAAACCTAATAAAATAGTTTTATTTGAACTTTCAGAATTTGCTTTATATAAAATTGAACAAGAAATAAGTCAATATGTGATCAAGCGAGGTTTGGCGATTGAAGTTCATGGCGTGATGGGATCAGTTCAAAAGCAACATCGAATGGAGGTCATTATGAAAAGTTTCGATGTTAATACTGTTTATCATGCCGCCGCTTATAAACATGTCCCTCTAGTCGAACAGAATGTTATTGAAGGTGTAAGAAATAATGTCTTTGGGACATGGTACTGTGCTGAAGCTGCAATCAAGTCCGGTGTAGAGACATTTGTTCTAATTTCAACAGATAAGGCTGTGCGACCTACAAACGTTATGGGCGCAACTAAGCGGCTGTCTGAGTTGGTGTTACAAGGTTTAGCGCAACGTCAGAAAGAAACGCGCTTTTGTATGGTTCGCTTTGGCAATGTTTTGGGTTCTTCTGGTTCCGTCGTACCTTTATTTCGGCGTCAAATAAAAGAAGGAGGGCCTTTGACGGTTACTCATCGAGATATCACGCGCTACTTTATGACTATTCCAGAAGCGGCACAACTTGTATTGCAAGCTGGTTCAATGGGCGAGGGTGGGGACGTATTTTTATTGGATATGGGAGAGCAAGTTCGGATTTCGGATTTAGCCGAGAAGCTTATTCGTCTTATGGGTTTAGAAGTTAAAAGCGACAATATTCCTGATGGTGATATAGAGATACAGTATACCGGTTTACGTCCTGGGGAAAAGTTATACGAAGAACTATTGATAGGTGATAACCCCTCGGCGACCGCTCATACTCGAATTATGAAAGCGCGGGAAATTTCTTTGTCTTGGTCTCAAATAGAAGTTATTTTAGGGAAGATTGATCAATATAGTTATTTATTTGACTGTCAATCTGTGCGTGATGTTTTAATGAAGGCACCTCTTGGTTATACGCCTTCGAGTGAAATCAATGACTCCGTATGGCTTCAGTCTCAAAGTAGCCTTGCTGAAGAAACCATGGGTGAGTCTGGACTATCGGCTGGAGGTGACGCTAAGCCAAACAGAGTTGTTGTGCCTATTTCTGACGGGGCCAAAAAACTGGCATAGTATCAATTCCCAGGATTAATAATGGGGAGGTGGCGCCTCTTCATTGTTTATGTCAGTCGTATCATTCTTTATATCATGCATGCTCTGTTTTAGCAGGCGATTAGCTGTCCATAAATTCAGAATTTCTTTGTCTTGTCTTGTGACAATATCATTAAGAGAATTAAGAAGATCGTCTTGAAATGCTAGCTTAATTTCTAGCTCATTAATTTTGTCTTCTATCTGTTTGCTATCGCTCATTTTTTATTTATCTTGGATCGTGTTGTGACTAAAAGTTGCCTATAGTATGCACTTTTATGACAGATATGTTTACTATAGAATGGACTTCATTATTAAAAAAGTAAGTGTACATAGATTAGTATTATTCATCGACACAATGATTAGGGTTTAAATAAGTATAATGGCAAAAGTTGCACTGATTACTGGTATTACAGGACAGGATGGTTCTTATCTCGCTGAGTTCTTATTAAAGAAAGGTTATGAGGTTCATGGAATTAAGCGTCGGTCATCTTCATTTAATACTGAGCGTGTAGATCATATTTATCAAGATCCACATGAAAATAATCCCCAGTTTTTTTTGCATTATGGTGATTTAACGGATACGTCAAACTTAGTGCGCCTTGTTAGCGAAATTCAGCCAGATGAAATTTATAATTTGGGGGCGCAAAGCCATGTTGCTGTGTCATTTGAGTCGCCTGAATATACCGCAGATGTGGATGCCATAGGGACGCTACGTTTGCTTGAAGCGATTCGCTTTCTAAAACTAGAAAATAAAACACGTTTTTATCAAGCGTCGACGTCGGAGTTATACGGTTTAGTTCAAGAAATTCCTCAAACTGAAAAAACACCATTTCACCCTAGGTCTCCTTATGCCGTAGCAAAAATGTATGCCTATTGGATAGCGGTTAATTATCGTGAGGCTTATGGGATGTATGCGTGTAATGGGATTCTATTCAACCATGAATCTCCACGGCGTGGTGAAACATTTGTTACGCGTAAAATTACTCGAGCTCTCGCACGTATCTCACAAGGGCTACAAGAGTGTTTATATCTAGGGAATATGGATGCCTTGAGGGACTGGGGGCATGCAAAAGATTATGTTGAAATGCAATGGTTAATGCTTCAACAGGAGAAACCTGATGATTTTGTGATCGCTACGGGTGTGCAGTATAGCGTTCGGGATTTTGTTAATAAATCGGCAGCTTGTTTAGGTTTAACTATTGAGTGGCGTGGTGAGGCTGAAAAAGAAGAAGGGTTTATTAGTGCTCAGACATCTGAATTTGTGAAAGATGGCTTTGATTTGATTGGTAAGCGTATTGTGGCGGTTGATCCTCGATATTACCGTCCGGCAGAAGTTGAAACTTTATTAGGCGACCCGACAAAAGCCAAAACGGATCTTGGTTGGGAGCCTAAGATTACTTTAGATGAATTAGTCAAAGAAATGATTGAGGTTGACCTGGATGTTGCTTGTCGCGATGCCTTGATTCAACAACATGGTTATCAGACTTTTTCACATAATGAGTAGTGAGATTCAAACAAAAATAATGGCCTTTGAGAGTTAAAAAAATGAATTCTTTTGATATTAATAAAGAAGCAAAAATATTTATTGCTGGTCATGGCGGTATGGTGGGTAGTGCGATTACTCGTCAATTAAAGCAACTGGGTTATCAAAATTTCATTGAAGTGAATCGAAGCGAATTAGATTTAGTAAATCAGGCAGAGGTTGAGAAATTCTTCGATACATATAGGCCTGATTATGTGTTTTTAGCAGCAGCGAAAGTTGGTGGCATACATGCTAATAATGAATTTCCAGCAGAGTTTATTTATCAAAACTTGATGATTGAAAGTAATGTGATTCATTCGGCTTATAAAACAGGTGTAAAGCGACTATTATTTTTGGGAAGTTCTTGCATATACCCAAAATTAGCTTCTCAGCCAATGGCTGAATCTTCCTTGTTAACTGGACAGTTAGAGCCAACAAATGAGCCATATGCCCTAGCTAAAATTGCAGGCATAAAGTTATGTGAGTCATATAACCGACAATATGGCTGTGACTTTCGTTCAGTTATGCCGACGAATTTATACGGCCCTGAAGATAACTTTCACCCTGAAAATAGCCATGTAATACCTGCGATGTTAAGGCGTTTTCATGAGGCGAAATTAACTGATTTACCATCTGTTGAAATATGGGGAACGGGGGCTCCGAAGCGAGAGTTTTTATATGTTGATGATATGGCTGCCGCCAGTATCCATGTTATGGGTCTCGGATTAGATACTTATAAAACTGAAACATCTGAGATGCAAAGTCATATTAATGTAGGAACAGGGAAAGATGTAAGTATTAAGCAATTGGCTGAGACGATTAAGGCTGTTGTGGGTTATCAAGGCGAAATTAATTTTAATTCTGACAAGCCCGACGGAGCCCCGCGTAAACTACTTGATGTTTCTTTACTTGGTCGAATGGGGTGGCAGGCCAGTGTAGATTTGCAAGCAGGTTTAGCGAAAGCGTATGAATGGTTCCTAGAAAATCAATGTGATATTAGAGAATCGTGAAAGTATTAATCGTAAGTTTATTGGTCTTATTGCATGTAAATAGATGTAATAATTTTTTTTGGAAAAGGTAAAATATCTTGATGCAAAACATAATTCCAGTGGTAATGGCTGGAGGCAGTGGTACACGTTTATGGCCGTTGTCTCGCAAATTATTTCCTAAGCAGTTTTTACCTTTGATGGGTGAAAGCACCATGTTTCAGAATACGTTATCTCGACTTTCTTCGTATGGTAGTAATGAGCCCGCTGATTTTACTATTCTGGATCCAATAGTTGTTTGCAATGAGGAGCATCGTTTTATTGTGGCCGAACAATTGCGACATGAGGAGAAAAAAGCGAAATCAATCATTCTTGAGCCTATTGGTCGTAATACTGCTCCTGCTGTCGCATTAGCGGCATTAGATGCCGTAAGTGGTAATGACGACCCCCTACTACTCATATTAGCGGCTGATCACGTTATAAAGGATCTGTCAGCTTTTCACGCGTCTATTTCTTCAGCTGCACACTTAGCTGAGCAAGGTAAATTGGTAACGTTTGGTGTTGTACCACGGAGTCCTGAGGTCGGTTATGGTTATATTAAAGCGGGTGAGATGGAGTCTGGGGCAGCATCAGTTGAACAATTCGTTGAAAAGCCAGATCTCAAAACTGCTAAGGAGTACGTAGATTCAGGTAGTTATTATTGGAACAGTGGAATGTTCATGTTTAAAGCCTCTGTTTATCTGGCGGAACTTGAAAAGTATCAGAATGACATATTGAAAGCCGTTTCTAAGTCATTTTCAGTTAAAACGACAGATTTGGATTTTACGCGAATTGATGAAAATGAATTTAAGGCATGTCCAGATGATTCGATAGATTACGCGATAATGGAAAAAACAGATCTGGCGATGGTTGTACCTTTAGATGCTGGTTGGAGTGATGTGGGTTCATGGTCATCATTATGGGAGGAGTCTGAGCAGGATTTAGCTGGAAATGTTAATCGCGGTGATGTGATTAGTCATGACTCTCATAATAATTTATTTTTTAGTGATAGCAAACTGATTGCAGCTGTAGGCGTGGACGATCTTGTTATCGTAGATACCCAAGATGCCGTTATGGTAAGTCCTAAAGGGCGTGTTCAAGAAGTAAAGCAGATTGTTAAGTTACTTCAAGAACAGCAGCGAACAGAAGCGACAATTCATCGTGAGGTTAGCCGTCCATGGGGGAGTTATGATTCGATCGATATGGGTGAACGTTTTCAGGTGAAGCGAATTACAGTTAAGCCGAAAGCGAAGTTGTCGCTTCAAATGCATCATCACCGAGCAGAGCATTGGGTCATAGTGTCGGGCTCCGCGCTTGTTACTATTAATGATGAAACTAAGTTACTTTGTGAAAATCAGTCTGCGTATATACCTATTGGTGCTACGCATCGACTAGAGAATCCGGGTGTTCTACCTTTAGAAATGATAGAAGTTCAAAGTGGTAGTTATCTGGGTGAAGATGATATTGTACGCTTTGATGATACATATGGTAGAAAATAAAAATTGTCTTAATAATACCTTTGAAGCAAAAAGTTATCATATTGTATAAAAAATAGCCGCTGCTTGATATTCTGGGGCTCGTACTTTTTTTAAAATCTGTTATGATGCAGCGCTTGACTTTCTCTTCATTCTTTTGGATTAAGGTGAAAGTGATTTGCTAGCCATGTTAATCAGTTTTGATTTCTGCTGGGCTAGCTTGAGTTCGTTTATTTTAAATATTAAGTTTTAACTGAGAATATGTTCATGTCTACACAAAGTTTATCTAAAAAATTATTAGTAAGTGCTATTGTTGCGTTACCTTTTCCTTTTCTTCTAGTTGTAGTTTTAGGTCTTGCTTCAGCATTACCTGGTAATCTTGGTGCTACTGAGTTTTTATCAAGTGCACAAGGTCCAACTTTCTATGCTATCGCTTGGTTTTTCTTTCTAGCGACTTCAACTTTATCGCTTATCTTTTCTGGATCTTCAGCATCTGGTTCTGTAAGTGATGATCAAAATGAGTTTGATGAAGATGCCGGACCTGAAGGAAAAGAAGGTGGAACGGTAAAATGGTTCAATGTTAATAAAGGTTTTGGTTTTATCACGACCGATGCTGGTGAAGATGTATTTGTTCACTTTCGTTCAATACGTGGCCATGGTCGTCGTTCATTACGACAAGGGCAAGCAGTACGATTTGATCTGAGTGATGGCGAAAAAGGTATGCAGGCTGAGAATGTATCTGTTGCCAAATAAATAGATTAATAGAAAATAAATAGTATTTTTCTATGTCAAGCTAAAAAGCTTATCCCCACTGGATAAGCTTTTTTTCGTTACGAGACATACTTAACCATTGCTCGCTTTGTTCTTCCTCCTCTTCTTGCCAGCTATTCGCTGAACACCTAACTTCGGTGTCATTGAACGCTAGAAAACTAACCCCACATTCTTCATCACTTGTCCAAGGTGTTTGATCTGATTGAAACCAGATGCTTGTGAAGGCTTTGCCTGCGGCGTTAGGGGTGAGCATTACAGATATCTTGGGAGAGGTTCCAACGCTGATGTTAACGGGCTTTCCACTGAAACTAGGGAGTAGAATTGGTTCAAATACACTAGATAGCCAGTCTTGAATAACGTTGAAGTTGGTGTCTTTAACGTAAATTTCAATATCAGGCTGTTTAAGTTGATCAGGCATAAGGTTAAAATTCTCTTTATCGATCCATAAAATATTGGAAACGAGCAATTAATAGTCGAACATAGCAATATAATGCAAAAATACCGCTAGGGATGCTTAAGATAAGCCCTGCTAGGGCAAGTGCTTCTTGCTCTGCTGAAGATGGTAGAAGTAAGTTAACATAAATAACGGTTCCTAACCCTAATAAAAACAGGCTTGCGCTAATTGTAAAGTATTTGAAATAGTGTGGTTGGTGCTTTCGTTTTTTGTTCGTTTTTGTTTTCATATTAATTGTTAAGCTGCACTTGTTCGGCGATAAATATCAAATTGGATATCTAAGCTTACTTTTAGTTGATCAAGGGTCGAAAGTGCTTGTTTTTTCTCTTGTGTTACACGCCAATAGTGAGGCGTCATGGTTAGAAGTTGTTCTATCTCAATCTGGCTATTAAGTATTATTGAGTGCTTTATATTTATAGTGTTTAAATGTTCTAACCGACTTTCATTCGTTATTCTAATTTCTGGTTTTTCTGATTTAACCTCATCATATAAGTGATTTCGGAGCTCAATTAAATGCTCTACACTAGTGTTTGCGCTAATTAAAATAGCATCAGTTTTAAGAATTCTTGCTACTTCGTGTGCATCAAAGCGAAAGAATAGGCAGCTAGCTAAGTCTTGTGATGCGGAAGCGATCGGAATGTGTGATGCGCTTGATACTAACCATTGTATTGATGTGTCACGTTTACATGCTGATTTGATGGCTGGTGTTGAGATATCAATGCCGCATGTTGTATTTGAGCTATTGCAGAAAGACCTTTTTACTCGTTCTGTATAATATCCTTCACCACAACCTAAGTCTGAGTAGTTAATATGGTGAGTGCGGTCGCAATATTCTTTTGCAAGGCGATTTAGTTCATTTGAAACCTTTTCATAATGGCCTCGATTTAAAAACTCTTTGCGTGCAAGTACCATTTCAGAAGTGTCACCAGGGTGCTTGCTCTTCTTTAAATGGCTTAAAAGTAAGTTCGTGTAGCCTTGCTTTGATACATCAAAGAGGTGATTGTACTCACATTGAAAACTTTTCTTGTTCTCGGTTTTACTTAATGCTGATGAGCAAACAGGGCAAATAAGACTTGGCATGATGCCCTCGTTGTTAATTTAAAGAGTTAATTAAGTTGTTAAGGTGCGAGTAATTCAACAAGCATCTTTTCGTAGATTGTTGAAAGATTATTCAAGTCATTAATGCTTACACATTCATCTATTTGGTGGATCGTTGCATTGAGAGGCCCAAGCTCTAAAACTTGTGCACCTGTTGGAGCAATGAAGCGTCCATCAGAGGTTCCGCCCGAAGTTGAGAGTTCTGTTTGAATACCTTTCACAGATTGAATCGCATTCACTGCAGCGTCTACAAGTGGGCCTGCTGCGGTTAAAAATGGTAGGCCGCTAAGGTTCCACTCAATATCATAATTAAATTGAAACTTATCTAGGATGGCGTGCGTTCTTTTTTTGAGTTGGTCTGCTGTGACCTCAGTAGAGAAACGGAAATTGAAAAGTACTTCCTGGGTACCAGGGATTACATTCGTCGCACCAGTTCCTGCTTGAATATTTGTGATTTGAAAAGAGGTTGCAGGGAAAAAATCATTTCCTTTATCCCACTCTTGAGCACATAGTTCGCTTAAGGCTGGTGTGGCGTTATGAATCGGGTTATTCGCGAGGTGAGGGTATGCAACATGACCCTGTTTACCTTTAACAATTAAGCGAGCATTGAGTGAGCCTCTTCTTCCATTTTTGATGACATCACCTAGCTCGTTTGTGCTTGATGGTTCGCCAACTAAACACCAATCGATTTTCTCATTACGGGCTTCAAGGGTTTCGATTACTTTTACAGTACCATTTTTAGCAGGACCTTCTTCATCACTGGTGATTAAATATGAGATTGAGCCTTTATGGTTTGGGTGCGTCGCGATAAAGCGTTCACAGGCTGTTATAAAGGCTGCAAGGCTGCCTTTCATATCCGCAGTGCCTCTGCCATGTAAAGTGTCGCCATCAATTATTGCGTCAAAAGGCGGGTGTGCCCAGTCGGTAAGTGGTCCGGTGGGGACAACATCTGTGTGACCTGCAAATGTAATCAAGGGGCTTTCTTTACCCTTTCGAGCCCATAAATTGGTTACATCGTCAAAAATCATTGTTTCAGCCGAAAAACCAAGAGGAGCTAAATGCTCCATAATTATGGGTTGGCAGTCGCCATCTTCAGGTGTTACAGAGGCTTGCTGAACCAAGGCTTGTGCTAACTTTATGGTGTTGGTTTTGCTGGCATCGGTCATTCAAGTAAATCTCTGTTGGTGGTAAAGGTATTGTAAAAGAAAATATTAAGTTATGCCGCTCAGACCATTTAAGGGCTTCACGACATAAGTTTTACCTACGCTGAATGTAGCTATCAAGTGCTTCACTTCATACATGCATATTCAAAACTTAGTTGTTTGCATGTAATGCTTCATTTAGCTCGATTGCTGTCTTATTGGTCAAGCACTCGACCTGGCCATTACTTGAATTTCTGCGGAACAAGAGGTCAGCTTGGTTTGCTAAATCGCGAGCTTTCACTGTTTCTACTTTTTGGTTATTTGAGTCCATCATAACAACTTTAGTGCCAGCAGTTATATATAAGCCTGATTCTACCGTGCATCGATCACCTAATGGGATGCCAATGCCTGCGTTAGCTCCAATTAGGCTATTTTCACCAACAGCAATCACGATATTACCACCGCCAGATAAAGTGCCCATTGTGGAACAGCCGCCGCCTAGATCAGAGCCTTTACCAACCATAACTCCTGCAGAAATTCGACCCTCGATCATAGAGGTACCTTCCGTTCCAGCATTAAAGTTAACAAACCCTTCATGCATGATTGTGGTGCCTGTACCAATGTAAGCACCTAGACGAACGCGCGATGCATCTGCGATACGAACGCCTGCTGGCACGACGTAATCGGTCATCTGAGGGAATTTATCAACGGATTTAACTTCAATGACGTCTCCAGCTAAACGAGCTTGAAGTTGTTTTTCTGGTAGTTCATTTAAATCAATTGGACCTTTATTTGTCCATGCAATATTAGGTAATAAGCCAAATATGCCGTCCAAGTTAATGCCATGTGGTTTAACGAGGCGATGGGAAAGTAAGTGAAGTTTTAAGTAAACTTCTGGTGTGCTGGTTGCTGTAATATCTGACTCGATAACAACTGCAACAACAGGGCGATCGCTAGACTTTAGCTGCTCAGAAAGCGAAGCAATTTCAGGTGCGATGCTTGTAAGTTGAGCTAATTTATCAAGCTGTTGAGTGTTTAATTCAATAGTAGAGTTACCAGCAGCGAGCCCTAGCGCTTCTTGAATGCTTGAAATAAAAGCTGCTTCAGGTTGAAAGCAGGGAGCTGGGTAATAAACTTCTAACCACTCGCCAGCCGAGTTTTGTGTGCCGACGCCTAGGCCAAATGCAACTGTCATAGTTAAATCCTAAAATTAAAATTAAAATTAAATGTAAGTACGATTTTATGGGTAATTCGTTTTTTTGTAAAAGAGCTATTGTGTAAAAATTGAGTGATACAGGCCTTCTTTAAATCCTAAGTGAAGGGTGTCATCAACAAGCAGGACAGGGCGCTTAATTAAAGAAGTGTTTGAGAGCATCAATTTAATCGCTTTTTCATTATCGATGTTTTCTTTAGATTCTTCTGGAAGCTTTCGCCAAGTTGTTCCGCGTTTGTTTATGAGCTCATCCCAAGGGGCTTTGCTTAGCCAGGACTCTAAGCTCGCTTGATCAATATCGGATTTTTTATAATCATGAAAACTGAATGCTATATTATGCTCTTCTAGCCAGGTTATGGCTTTCTTCATGGTGTTGCAATTCTTGATGCCGTAAATTTGTACAGTGCTCATTTTAAACCTTCAACAAATGTTTTGATGCGCTTAGCTGCTTCTACACAGTCTTCTACTGATGCGACAAGCGCTAATCTAACTCGATTTCTTCCTGGGTTAATGCCGTTAATAGTTCGAGAAAGGTAGCTGCCAGGCAACACGGTTACATGTTGTTCTTCAAATAATTTCTGTGCGAACAATTCATCAGAGATGTGTGTTTTTGGCCAAAGATAGAAGCTAGCATCCGTTTGCTCAACGTCTAACACTGGGCTAAGGATTTCCAGTACTTGGCTGAATTTATTGCGGTAAAGTGTTCTGTTTTCGACGACATGAGCTTCATCATTCCAGGCGCTGATGCTAGCAATCTGGTGTTGAATTGGCATAGCGCAGCCGTGGTAGGTTCGATATTTTAAATATTGAGCTAGTATTTCTTTATCGCCCGCGACGAATCCTGAGCGGAGACCTGGTAAATTTGACCGTTTAGATAGGCTATGAAAAACAACGCAACGACTATAGTCATGCCGGTCTAATTTTACGCAAGCTTCAAGTAAGCCGACGGGTGGTTTGCTTTCGTCGCAGTAAACTTCAGAATAGCATTCGTCTGAAGCAATGATAAAATCATGCTTGTCTGCTAGCTTAATTAACTCTGTAAGGGTGTTTAATGAGGTGACAGAGCCTGTTGGGTTACCGGGAGAGCAAAGGAATAAAATCTGACAAGCTTTCCATGTTTCTTCCTTGATGCTGTTGTAGTCAGGAATGAAGTTATTGTCTTCTAAGCAGGGTAGTAGCTCAAGTTCTGCGCCTGCTAAATAAGCTGCCCCTTCATATATTTGATAAAAGGGGTTTGGACTAATAACAAGCGCGGACTTTGTTCGGTCAATGATGGCTTGAGTAAATGAAAATAGACCTTCACGCGTTCCATTCACCGGCAGGATTTGACTTTCTGGGTCTAAGCCGTTGTTTTCTGCTGATACGCATAAGCTAAAGCGTTTATTGGCCCAGTCAGCAATCGCTGCCCGTAATTCGGGGATGCCTTTAGTGGAAGGGTAGTTAGACAGTTTTTCAAGACTGCCGGCTAAAGTATCGACCACCATTTTGGGGGCGGCATGTTTAGGTTCGCCAATAGATAAAGGGATATGTTTAAGGTTTTTTGTATGGGTGACTTGGCCTAAAAGTGCCTTGAGCTTTTCAAAAGGGTAAGGTTGAAGTTTGTCTAAATCCGGATTCATTTTTTAAATCTCCACTTGCTCATCAAGTTGAGCGCAAATATCATTTTGAAGCGCTTCGCATAGTTCGGCCTCACTGATCGGTTGGCCATTCATATCGCTGATAAAAAATACATCTTCTACTCGCTCACCTAGGGTGGCAATGCGAGCGTTGACGAGTGATAAATTATGACTTAATAAAATCTGTCCAATGCGGGCGAGTAATCCGGGTCTATCAGGCGTGACAACTTCCATGACGGTGCGCTGGTTGATCATATCATTACTGAACGTGACTTCCGTTGGAAATGAAAAATGCTTGAGCTGCCTTGGTGTGCGTCGCTGTATAATTTCAGGGTAGTCATTTGGGTCATCTAGCTCTTCTTTAAGTCTCTGGAGTATATGTTCTTTTCGTTCAATGTCGTTTGATAATGGAAGGTTTTGTGCGTCAGTAATAATGAAGTTGCTTAAGCTAAAGCGTCCACCAGAAGCGCTAATTCGTGCATTTAATACATTTAAATTCAGTTGTTCTAAGACAGCTGTTGTGGCAGCAAATAAATCATCTTTGGATTTTAAATAAATCATGATATGGCTAAAACCGTCGCCAGGTTGTATGTTTGAGTCCCGTATAATGACTAAAGGTTCTGTAGAGTCTTCGTGTTTTAGGATAGCTGATGTCTGCCATGCGATATCTGCAGTAGAGTCTTGTAAAAAGTATTCGTCCTCGAGCGTGCTTAATAGTAGCTCGACCTTATTTGTTAAATAACCTTGATCAATAAGGGTGTTATTTACTTCTTGTTTTGTAGCGCGAATCCAGTCATTCCTATTCACGGGCTCGTCAATTCCACGACGAATAGTGCGTCGGGTTTCAATATAGAGCTGCTGCAGTAACGATGCTCGCCAGCTGTTCCAAAGATTATGGTTGGTTGCTGCAATGTCACAAACGGTTAAAACATATAGGTATTCAAGATGTGTGAGGCTCGGGATTTTTTCTGCGAATAGATGGATGATTTCAGGGTCGTCAATGTCTTTTTTCTGTGCCGTCATCGACATTAAAAGGTGGTTTTCGATCAGCCATGAAATAAGTGTGGTGTCACGTTCACTAAGATGGTGTCGATCGCAGAATTCAAACGCATCTAAAGCGCCTAATTCGGAGTGATCGCCGCCACGTCCCTTGGCAATATCATGAAATAGGCCTGCTATATAAAGTACTTCACGTTTAGGGATGTAGCGTAGTAGTCGTGATGCTAGAGGAAAGTCCTTTCTTGCATTAATATTCTCAAGTTCAATAAAATTCTGAATTAAATGAATCGTATGTGCGTCGACGGTATAGCAATGAAATAAGTCGTGCTGCATTTGACCGATGATTTTGCCAAATGCAGGAATATACCGGCCTAATACATTGTATTTAAGCATGGCATTTAAGGTTTGATGTAGCTGGTGGGGGGTTCTGAGTATTTCCATGAATAGCGTTGTGTTGGCCAAGTCATGTCTAAAGCTGTCATCAATTAAATATATATGTTCTCGGATAAGGCGTATGGTTGTGGATTTAATGCCTTTTACTTGCGGGTTTTGTGCTTGAAGCAGAAAGATTTCGATTAAGGCGTAGGGAGATCGGTCAAATACGTCGTTATCGATTGTTTCAATGTAGTTGTTATTTAATTGAAAGCGTTTATTTAGCGTTTGAATTGTTTGTTCTTGGTTGTTACTTAAGTAGTAATCATCAAAGTATTGCAAAATCACATCGGCAAGTTCTGCTAGGCCAAGAACGGTGCGGTAATAGTGTTGCATCATCTGCTCAACCCCAAGCTTATGCTTGTTGTCTTTAAAGCCTAGTGTTTCAGAGAGCTTGCCTTGATGTTCGAATAATAGTCTGTTTTCGTTTCGGTCAGAAATCATTTGCAGGCCATAACGCATAAGCCAAAGAAACTCTTCGCCCTTATCTAACATGCTGAACTCTTCGTCTGTTAGAAAATGATATCTAGAGCGAGTGCTGGGTGCATCAGGGCCAAAGTGTCGTTTGGTGATCCAAGCAATGGTTTGGATGTCTCTTAAGGTGCCTGGTGATGATTTTAGGTTAGGCTCAAGGTTGTATTCTGTGCCGCTGTATTTTTTGTGGCGAGCGCTTTGCTCTTTTCGCTTGGCTAAAAAGTATGATTTTGATGTGTGTACTTCATCTGAATAAACGCGTGATGACACTGCTTGAAGTAAACTTTCTGAGCCGGAAATTGTACGTGTTTCAAGTAAGTTTGTACAAATTGTCACATCATCTTTAGCTGACTCGATGCACTCCTCGATTGTTCTTACGCTGTGGCCAATATCTAATTTCAAATCCCATAAAAGCGTAATAAACGCAGAAAGCGCTTCACCGAGCTCTTCATTGATTTCGGCCTTAACCAGTATAAGTAAATCAATGTCTGAGTGTGGGTGAAGTTCGCCTCGGCCATAGCCGCCTACAGCAATTAAACTTACATTGTCGTTAAGTGAAAAGCGGGCCCAAAGACTGGATAAAAGTTTGTCCATTAGCCATGACTTGATGTGTATTAGGTCACGTATATCGACCCCTTTAAAAAACATATCATCAAAAACAGTCTTTGCTTTTTGTAGTGTGTTTTTGACATCGACAGCAGGGGTAGTGCTTGTCACGAGAGATGAGCTTAGAGAGTCAATGTTGATGTTTGATTCTCTAAGGAATTCTGTTAGCAGTGGCATAGAAGTGTTATTCGTTAGCATGGACTATTGAAAGAATTCTTTTTCTTCTTCGCGTAGCGTTAAAATTTCAACACCATCAGGTGTTACTAATAGTGTGTGTTCCCACTGAGCAGAAAGTTTGCGATCTTTTGTGATTACCGTCCAATCGTCAGGGAGAAGTTTGCAGTGACGTTTACCTTGATTAATCATAGGCTCAATTGTAAAAGTCATGCCTTCTTTTAATGTTAGGCCTGTTCCTGCTTTACCATAATGCATTACTTGAGGCTCTTCGTGGAAAACACGGCCAATACCATGTCCGCAGTATTCCTGTACAACAGAGTAATAATTGCTCTCGGCGTGTTTCTGAATGATCTCACCAATATCTCCCAGTTGGGCGCCAGGTTTTACAAGCTTGATTGCTTTGTATAGGCATTCTTGTGTGATATTTACTAATCGCTCAGTGGCGACGGCGGGTTTGCCAACATAAAACATTTTGCTAGTGTCACCATGAAAGCCATCTTTAATAACGGTGATATCAATATTAATCGCATCGCCATTTTTTAAAATCTTTTTGTCACTTGGGATGCCGTGACAAATGACTTGATTGACGGATGTACAAATCGATTTTGGAAAACCTTTATAATTAAGGGGGGCGGGTATAGCCTTTTGTTCGTCAACGATATAGTTATGGCAGATTCGATCTAGTTCGCCTGTTGAAACTCCTGATTTTACATATTCGCCGATCATTTCAAGTACTTCAGCCGCTAGTCTACCAGCAATGCGCATTTTTTTGATTTCATCTGCAGACTTTATAGATACTTTCATGGTGATTTGTGGTGCCTTATCGTTATAAATTTTACGGTCTGATTCTTACTAGGTGCAATATTCTACCTTGATCCGTCTGTGAATAAAATTTTTTCTCATAAAACATGCTAGTTAAAAGTGAAAGCAGGGTGTGTCAGTTCGTGTTCGTTGTAGTAAAAAAACGAGTTTTTCTTGTTAAAAGCGCATTTTATATGGTATAAAGCGCTCGCTGAATTTCGAGTAGTTCATTAAAAATCATTATCTATAGACTCTAAAGCAGAGCATGGGATTGATTTCTACTCGGTAACTTAAATCCACACACGTTTCGACACATTAACTCTGGGTGCTGACTAAAGTAGCTTATAAGAATTTCTTTAAGTGCTGAGGTTTGGTTGAGTATATGGGGGACGTGGAGGCTTAACCCGTAAAATTTAAAGGAAATTATCATGGCTACTGTTTCAATGCGCGATCTGCTTAAAGCAGGTGTTCACTTCGGTCACCAAACTCGTTACTGGAACCCTAAAATGGGTAAGTACATATTTGGTGCACGTAATAAAATTCATATTATAAACCTTGAGCAGACTGTTCCTGCTTTTAATGAATCTCTAGAGATTGTTAAGCGTTTGTCAGAGAATAAAAACAAGGTTCTTTTTGTTGGTACTAAGCGCGCAGCTAGTAAAACAATTCAAGACGAAGCAAGTCGTGCAGGCATGCCTTATGTTAATCACCGTTGGTTGGGTGGCATGTTGACGAACTATAAAACAATTCGTCAGAGCATCCGTCGTTACCGTGATCTTGAAGCGCAGAGCAAAGACGGTACTTTTGAAAAAATCACTAAAAAAGAAACATTAATGCTAACGCGTGAAATGAATAAGCTTGAGCGTAGTATTGGTGGTATTAAGGATATGGGTGGTTTACCTGACGCATTGTTCGTAATTGATGTAGATCATGAACGTATTGCGATTAAAGAAGCAAATAAGCTTGGTATTCCAGTTATCGGTATTGTTGATACAAATAGTAATCCTGATGGCGTTGATTACGTTATTCCAGGAAATGATGATGCGATTCGTGCAATTCAAATTTACGCTTCAGCATTTGCTGATGCTGTACTTGAAGGCTCGTCAAAAGGTAAAAGTGAGTTTGTAGAAGTTGCAGAAAAAGCTGAAGCAGCAGTAGAAGCGACTGAAGAAAACAAAGCCGCTGAATAAATGCTTGAATTAAGCTTGCTGGACTTATAAAAAGGTAAGCTTAATTTTGTCTATTTGAAAGACACAAATAATATTGTAGAAAAAGGGGGAGACCCCTTTTTTTTGTAAAACTATACTGAATTTGAGGGTTGGACATGGCTACTATTAGCGCCAAACTTGTTAAAGAGCTCCGTGATCGTACGGGTCTTGGAATGATGGAATGTAAGAAGGCTTTAAGAGAAACTGAAGGCGATGTAGAAAAAGCAATCGAAGAAATGCGCAAGAAGAGCGGCATGAAGGCTGCTAAGAAAGCAGGTCGAATTGCTGCTGAAGGCCTTGTTGCGACAAAGATTTCAGATGACGGTAGTTTCGGGGTATTGGTTGAAGTTAATAGTGAAACTGACTTTGCAGCGAGAGATGAAAATTTATCTGCCTTTGTTGATAAAGTAATCGCTAAGTCGTTTGAAGACAAAGAAACGGATGTTGCTAAGCTAATGGACGGCGATTTGGAAGTTGCTCGAGGTGAGTTGGTTCAAAAAATCGGCGAAAATATCAGTGTGCGACGCATTGTTCTGCTGAATGATAAAGTTGTTGGTCAGTATGTGCATGGTAATAAGCGTATTGGTGTGTTGGTTGCATTGAATGGCGGCGATGCTGAGCTAGCAAAAGATATTGCGATGCATATAGCTGCAGTAAATCCTCAGTATATTCAGCAATCAGATGTGCCTGAAGACGTTATTCAGAAAGAAAAAGACATCTTTACTGCGCAAGCAGCAGAAAGTGGAAAGCCACCAGAAATTATTGAGAAAATGATTGGTGGTCGTATCAATAAATTCCTAGCTGAAATCAGCTTGCTTGATCAGCCTTTCGTAAAAGACCCTGAAGTAAAAATTGGTGCTTTGGCGAAAAAAGCAGGTGCTGAAGTCATTGCTATGATTCGGTTTGAAGTTGGTGAAGGCATTGATAAAGAAGAAGTAGATTTTGCTGCTGAGGTTGCTGCGCAACTGAAAGCTTAATCTCTTCTTAGCCTATTAGTGAATTAAGGGGATTAGGCTTTGCTTTTTGAGTAGAAGCTTAGATTAAAACCCTGATACAATTCATACTGATGCCGCATAATGAGTGTTGTAAATATTTCATTATGCGGCACATTTGTATCTGACGATATGCCAATCTGTTTCTACTCTAAGTATTAGCAGACTACTTTTAAATTACTCTATAAGTCAGCGGGAAAAACATGCCTATAAATCTGCAGCCAAAATATAAAAGAATTTTACTTAAATTAAGTGGTGAAGCGCTGATTGGTGAAGGAGAGTTTGGTATTGATCCAAAGGTGCTTGATAGAATGGCGCTTGAGGTCGGCCAACTGATCGGAATTGGTGTACAAGTAGGTTTGGTTGTAGGTGGAGGGAATCTATTTCGGGGTGCTGAATTAAATGCTGCGGGGATGGATCGAGTAACGGGCGACCATATGGGTATGCTTGCTACAGTGATGAATGCGTTAGCCTTACGTGATGCATTAGAGCGCTCGAATATATCAACACGTGTTATGTCGGCTATTCCAATGAGTGGAGTGGTTGAACATTACGATCGACGTAAAGCTATTCGTCACTTAAAAAGTGGTGAAGTTGTTATTTTTAGTGCTGGAACAGGAAATCCTTTTTTTACAACAGATTCAGCAGCCTGTCTGCGTGGAATAGAAATTGATGCGGATGTGGTTTTGAAGGCTACGAAAGTAGACGGTGTTTATGATGCTGATCCCATGAAAGATCCAAATGCTGTGAAATATGACCGCTTAAGTTATGACGAAGTATTAGACAAAAAACTTGGTGTTATGGACTTGACGGCAATTTGTTTATGTCGTGATCATGATATGCCTGTTCGCGTATTTAATATGAATCAGGCAGGGGTGCTTGCTAAAATTATGGTAGGTGAGTCTGAAGGTACATTGATTGAACCGTTGGCTGAAGAGTAATTTTTTATAATAATGGCTTAAGTGATGTAAATTTAGACTAAGCCTGCATGAATAAGAGGGGAATAACGTGTTAGAAGAAATTAAAGAAGATGCAGAGCAGCGTATGAAAAAAAGCATCGATGCTTTGGGTGTTGCATTTGCAAAGATACGAACAGGGCGTGCTCATCCTAGTATATTAGATAGTGTTACGATTTCTTACTATGGCGTTGATACGCCATTAAAGCAGGCGGCTAATATTTCTGTAGAGGATGGTAGGACGTTAGCGATTTCTGTGTGGGAAAAGCCAATGGTTCCGGTTGTTGAAAAAGCGATTCTTTCAGCTAATCTAGGTTTGAATCCTTCAACATCGGGGGATCTGATTCGAGTGCCAATGCCTGCGTTAACAGAAGAAACACGAAAGGATATGGTAAAGCTGGCAAAATCAGACTCCGAAAATGCTCGTGTATCAATTCGAAATGTTCGTCGTGACGCAAACTCCGATATTAAAGAATTGTTGAAAGAGAAAGAAATATCAGAAGATGATGAAAAGCGTGCAGCTGATGCGGTTCAAAAGTTGACTGATGGGTATGTGGCAGAAGTAGAAAAGCTATTAAAAGCTAAAGAAGCAGATTTAATGGAAGTATAATTATAAAAAGGGCCGTTTCTTAAGCCCTTTTTATATCTCTTAATGATTAGAGTGGTAATGGATAGCACATTGAGCGCAAGTATTCCTTTGGATTCAAGTAATCAGGCAAAGCATGTTGCCATTATTATGGATGGTAATAATCGTTGGGCTAAACAGCGTAGTCAACGCGGCGTGTCAGGTCATAAAGCTGGTGTGGAATCAGTACGAGCTGTGGTCAAGACCTGCGCGGAGCAGGGTGTAGAAGTACTTACTTTGTTTGCCTTTAGTAGCGAAAATTGGCGAAGACCTGAAGATGAAGTTAGTGCGTTAATGAAATTGTTTTTATTTGCGCTTCAGCGTGAAGTAAAAAAAATACATAAAAATAACATCCGCTTAAAAATTATTGGTGATCGCTTAAAATTTAGCGCTCAATTGCAAGAATATATGGAAAGAGCTGAATTATTGACGGCCGATAATACTGGAATGACGCTAGTGATTGCTGCAAATTATGGTGGGCATTGGGATGTAGTTCAATCAACACAAAAGATCGCAGAGCTAGTACAAACGGGTGTGTTAGATCCAAAAGATATCACTGAAGATTTAGTGCAATCGTTTTTGTGTTTGGGTGATTTACCAATGCCTGATTTATTAATTCGAACAGCGGGTGAACAGCGAATTAGTAATTTCATGCTTTGGCAGTTGGCCTATACAGAATTTTATTTTTCAGATTTGTATTGGCCAGATTTTAAAGAAGCTCAAATGTTAGCAGCGCTTGAGGCTTATGGGTTCAGAAAGCGGCGGTTCGGGCAAACTGACGACCAACTCTCTAAAAATTAACAAATAAATAATTTGTAGGAATATTTGTGCTTAAGCAACGACTAATAACTGGTTTAATTCTCGCTCCCATTGTTTTATGTGGCGTCTTTCTTTTGGAGCAAGCTTATTTTGCTTTGTTCTTTGGGTTTGTAATTGCTTTAGCCGGCTGGGAATGGGCTAATCTATCCTCATATACGTCTCAGGTTCAGCGTGTTTTTTATGCGGTTGTTCTTTGTGGTTTGCTTTACCTTGTATCCACTTTTTCAATTGAATGGGTTTTGTTGGCTTCAGTGATTTGGTGGATTATTGCTACGTTATTTGTTTTGTCCTTCCCTGATACAAAAGGGATTTGGGCGTCGAAACCTGTACGTTGCTTTATTGGTGTGGTTGTTTTACTTCCGATGTGGAAAGCGTTGGTATTTATTCGAGAGGCTGATCTAATTCCTGCATCAGAATGGGGTGGGTTATGGATAATTCTGTATATGTTGTTAATGGTTTGGGCGGCTGATATTGGTGCTTATTTTTCAGGAAAAGCTTGGGGGAATGCTAAGTTGGCACCAAAAGTATCTCCAGGTAAGTCTTGGGCCGGAGCGTGGGGTGGGGTTGTATCAACAATAATACTGGCCATGGTTACAGCTTATCTACTTGAATTATCAAGCGTATTAACGTTTATATTAATTGTCATTACTGTCATTACAGCTGCCATTTCTATTATCGGCGATTTAACCGAAAGTATGTTTAAGCGTCAGCGCGGGATAAAAGATAGTAGTCAATTGTTGCCTGGGCATGGCGGCGTTTTGGATCGTATTGATAGTTTGACGGCTGCGGTGCCAGTATTTGTTTTTTTATTGCTTGTTCTAGGCTGGGTGGCCTAGCGCGTGAGTATTAAAAATATATGCATTCTTGGGGCTACAGGCTCTATAGGTTTAAATACTCTTGATGTGATTTCTCAGCACCCTGATCGCTATCGAGCTTTTGCTTTATCCGCGAATACAAATCATGCGGATATGCTACTACTTTGTGAAAAGTATCTGCCGCAGTTTGTGGTGATGGTAGATGAACGCTCTGCAGAGATATTAGACTCAGAGCTGCGTCAGAAAGGTTTTGATATTAATGTGTTGTCTGGCGCTAAAGCGTTAGAAGGCTTGGCGAGCCATGATGATGTCGATATTGTAATGGCTGCTATCGTTGGTGCCGCAGGACTTAAACCGAATTTAGCTGCTGCAGCTAAAGGAAAAAAGGTATTGCTCGCGAATAAAGAGTCGCTTGTCATGTCGGGGCAGTTATTTATGACCTGTGTGAAAGAGTCTTCAGCTGAATTATTACCTATTGATAGTGAGCATAATGCAATCTTTCAATGTTTGCCGTCAGGTTATGTTTGTGGTGAATCAGTAGGGGCATCCATCAATCGTATATTGTTAACTGCTTCGGGAGGTCCGTTCCGAACTTGGTCAATGGATGAGCTTCGTTCAGTTACACCAGAACAAGCTTGTGCGCACCCTAATTGGGTGATGGGGCAAAAAATATCAGTTGACTCGGCATCGCTGATGAATAAAGGGCTTGAATTAATTGAGGCTTGTTGGTTGTTTAATGTGCAGCCATCACAAATTGATGTACATATTCACCCTGAAAGTATTATTCATTCAATGGTGGAATATGTCGATGGCTCGGTGCTATCGCAGATGGGAAACCCTGATATGCGAACGCCAATAGCATATGGGCTAGCTTGGCCAGAGCGGATTAGTGCAGGTGTTTCGTCGTTAGACCTGTTTAAAGTGAGGCAGCTAAACTTTGAACGCCCTGATGTTGCACGCTTTCCTTGTTTACAGTTGGCAAAGGATGCATTTAATACGGGAGGGACAGCCTGTGCAAGTTTAAATGCTGCAAATGAGGTTTCTGTAGCGTCCTTTCTAAAAGGTAATATCCCGTTTACTGCAATCCCTGATATTATATATCGTGTTTTGGAAACAGTGTCAGTAAATGAAGTTGATTCTGTTGAACGCGTTCTGAGTGCAGACCTTGAAGCACGTCAGGCTGCTGAAGAAATTATATTGTCAATTAAGTAACAGTAAATAAGGGTTTAGAGGCGTAATGGACGTAATACAGTCAATTTTATCATTGCTATTAACCTTAGGGATATTGGTGACCATACATGAATTTGGTCATTTTTGGGTTGCGCGTCGTTGTGGTGTTAAAGTACTTCGTTTCTCTGTCGGCTTCGGTAGACCCATTTTTTCTTGGTTTGATAAGTCGGGGACAGAGTTTGTATTGGCGATGATTCCTCTTGGCGGCTATGTCAAAATGTTGGATGAACGTGAGGCTCCTGTAGAAGAAAACTTAAAACACTTTGCCTTTAATCGTAAAAAGGTTTCTCAACGAATTGCAATTGTTGCTGCAGGGCCAATCGCAAATTTCATTTTTGCTATTTTTGCCTACTGGCTAATGTTTCTTTGGGGGTTTAATGTATTAATACCCAATATTGGTTCTGTGGATGTAGATTCAGTCGCAGCGAAATCAGGTTTAACGTCAGGTTATGAAATTACGGCTGTAGATGGTCAAGAAACGGCAGGTTGGCGCTCTGTTAGTATGGCACTTATTAATCGAATTGGTGATACAGGGATACTAGAAATTAATGCGCGTAAAAGCGTATCTAATTCAAATGAGTATGCAAAGATATCGCCATCTTTTTCTACGTCGGAACAAAGTCAGGCCCTTACTGAAACGTTCTCTTTACCCATTGAAGAATGGCTGATCAATCGTGAGCCTTCACAACTATTAAATAGCTTAGGAATTCAGCCTGCCAGGCCTGTTGTGCCTGCTATTATGGGCGGGATTCAGAAAGGTAGCCCTGCAGAGCAGGGGGGGCTTCAATCTGGTGATCACGTTTTTCAAGTTAATGAACGTAAAATTGAAGCGTGGCATGATTTTGTTGAAGTCGTAAAAGCTTCGCCTGAAAAAGAGATACAAGTAGACATTATTCGTGAAGATTTAAACCAACAAAAACAAAAGGTGCGCTTAAATCTAAAGCCAGGTATTCATCAGGATGAGTTAGGTAATACCTATGGTCGATTGGGTGTTAGCGCTAAACCATTTAAGTATCCAAGTGAAATGATTCGTGAAGTGAGTTACGGTCCTTTCGCTGCAATTTCTTATGCCGCAGCTCAAACGTGGGCCGATACTAAAATGAGCCTAAATGCTATAAAGAAAATGGTTCAAGGCCTTATATCATTAGAAAATTTAAGTGGTCCGATAACTATCGCACAGGTAGCAAGTGATTCTATAAGTTCTGGAGCTGAAGAATATTTACGCTTTTTGGCATTATTAAGTATTAGTTTAGGAATATTAAACTTATTACCCATACCAGTGCTCGATGGCGGTCATCTTTTATATTACACACTTGAAGGTATTAGAGGTAAACCTTTGTCTGAAAAGTGGCAAACGTTTGGTTTAAAGATAGGAATTTCATTTATTCTCATGCTAATGAGCGTCGCATTTTATAACGATGTCATGAGGTTGCTGTAATCATATATATTGAAATCGTATGACTCAGAATCGCATCGCAGCTGTATGTTTTAGGAATCTATTTGTTAATGTTTAAATGTTTAAAATTATGTGTTCGCTTTTACTTTTTAGTTTTTATTGTTCTTAGTGCGCCAATGATCGCTACAGCAAATGAGTTCGTGGTTGCTGATATTCGGGTTGACGGTTTAAAGCGTGTCTCTGCCGGTACCATATTTAGTGAATTTCCTATTACGGTTGGTGAAACTTTAACCGAAGACCGCTTGGTAGACGCAACGAAATCACTTTTCAAAACAGGCTTATTCACAGATATCGAGCTATCAAGAGAAGATCGTGATCTGGTTATTTCGGTTGTAGAGCGTCCTGCTATTAGCGCGATTGAAATAGATGGCAATAAAGATATCTCGGAAGAAGATCTACTAGAAGGTTTAAAAACTGCTGGAATGTCAGTAGGAAAAGTATTTAAACGTGTCACGCTTGAGCGATTGGAGCTTGAAATACTGCGCTCATATGTGACCCAAGGGCGCTATAGTGCTTCAGTTGAAGCTGAGGTGGTAGCGTTACCCCGGAACAGAGTATCTATAAAATTAAAGATAGATGAAGGTGAAGTTGCCAGTATATTACATATAAATATTGTTGGTAATGAGGCGTATTCAGACGAGGAAATTATTGAGTTAATGGAACTCAAAATGCCAAGTCTTTGGTCAAGCTTTACAAGTGATGATAAGTACTCAAAAGAAAAACTTGGTGGAGACTTAGAGCGTATAAGGTCATTTTATCTTGATAATGGGTACATAAAATTCACGATTGAATCTACACAGGTATCTATTTCACCCTTTAAAGAAGATGTATTTATAACTGTTAATGTTTTTGAAGGCCCATTGTTCACCATTAAGTCTTTCGATTTAAAAGGTGATTTGATTCTGGAAAAGGACATTCTAGAAAAATTAGTATTAGTAAAACCAGGTGAGACTTTCTCTAGAAAAAAATTAACCTTAAGTTCTGATTATATATCGAGAGCACTTGGCTCAGAGGGTTACACTTATGCGAATGTTAATGCGATTCCAGAAACGCATGAGGATAATTCGGCTTCGATTACTTTCTTTGTAGATCCAGGTAAACGTAATTACGTTAGACGAGTTAACTTTAGAGGAAATACGAATACTCGTGATGAGGTGTTGCGTCAGGAAATTATTCAGATGGAGGGTGCATCTGCTTCAACAGACTTAATTGAAGGGTCAAAAACCCGCTTGGAGCGCTTGGGCTTTTTTAGTAACGTTACAATTGATACACCTTCCGTACCAGGAGTTAGTGACCAAATTGATGTTAATTACCACGTTGAAGAACAATCATCAGGTAACTTATCTGCTAGCTTGGGGTTTTCTCAGGGAAGTGGTTTTACCTTAGGCCTTAGCGTGTCTGAAAATAACTTCTTTGGGTCTGGTAAACGTGTTTCGTTCGGCATAAATACTAATGATGCTGTTAAATCTGCTAATTTTTCATATTTGAACCCTTACTACACCGTCGATGGAGTTAGCCGCGGATTTAGTGTGTTTGCACGAAAGACTGATTTTGATGAAGAGGGAAGTTCTGATTATTCGTTGGATGCATCAGGGGCTTCTGTAACTTTTGGCTATCCAATTAATAATATATCGCGTTTAACTTTTAGCTTTGGCTACACCAATAGCAAGATAAGTCTAGGTGCCTCTCAGCCATTGCAAATTAAAAATTTCTTTGATGAAAACGGTACTAATTTTGATACGTTTCCTACATCAGTTACTTGGTCTAGAAGTACAGTGAATAGAGGTTCATTTCCTACAAAGGGTTGGCGTCAAAATTTAACCCTAGAAGTGACGGCACCATTTAGTGATTTATCTTTTTATAAAACGAGCTATCGGTCAAATACATATTTTCCTCTAGATAGTAAACATGAGTTTGTTTTTAGGGTTCGAAATGAATTAGCGTGGGGTCACTCCTATGGTGATACGAGCGAACTACCTTTTTATGAGCACTACTTTTCAGGCGGTATCGGGTCGGTTAGAGGCTTTGAAAGTAACAGTCTAGGATTAAAATCGTCACCAAATACTGGTGATAGCTTTGCAGATTCTGTTGATCCTTTTGGTGGTGATCTACTTGTAGAAAATAGTGCTGAATTGATTTTTCCTATCCCGTTTGTAAAAGATCAGCGTTCAATGAGACTTGCCTATTTTGTAGACAGTGGGAATGTTTTCGATACTAAGCGAGGCTATGATTTTGATTTACAAGAAATCAGGGTTTCAACAGGTATTAGTTTACAGTGGATAACATTTATTGGACCTTTAGGGTTTAGTTTTGGTAAAGCTTTGAATGATATTCAAAGTGATGAAAAGGAGTTTTTCCAGTTTACACTTGGGCAGTCATTTTAATAAATATCACACATTTTTTGTTCAAATTATGAAAACAATATTAATAATCAAGCATCTAAAAAAGATCTTAGGAGGTCTATAATGAAATTCTTAACAGCTATCACCTTAATATCTATCATGTCTGTTTCTGCACTTGCTTCAGCTGAAACAAAGATTGGATTGATTGATATGAGAACTGCACTCTTTTCTTCTAAGGCTGCGAAAACCTTTACGGAGAGTATGGTTAGTCAATATAAGCAACAAGATCTAGAGGTTCGTGCTGTGGGTGAAGATGGTCAAAAACTCGAGTTACGTTTAAAAAATGATGCCGCGATCATGAGTGACAGTGAACGTAATAAAATGGCATCTGACCTGGAAGCAAAAATTCAAGAGTACAAGTATCTGAAAGGAAAGCTAGACAAAGCATTGGCTGAAGAGCGGCAAGAATTTTTAGCTGAATCAAAGCCTCGTATTGACTTGGTTGTAAATGAAATTGTTACAGAAGAGGGCTTAGATTTATTGTTGCCTCGTGAGGCTGTTTTATTTGCCTCTGACAAGATGGATTACACAGTTAAAATGGTTGAGAAACTAGATAAGATTAAGTGAATCCTTAGATTTCTTTTAGATTTGTTTATAGAGTTAATGGTTCATGATGGATAAGGTTTTTACTTTAAAGCAATTGGCGCAAAAAGTTGGCGGTCGAGTCATTGGAGATGAGGGACTGACTATTTCTGGAATAGCGACCTTGCAGTCGGCAGATGGGGCTCAGATCAGTTTTTTGGCAAATCCAGCTTATGAAAAATATTTACCGGATACAAAGGCTGCTGCCATTATTTTAACAGAAGATATGGCTAAAAAAACTTCTGCTAATGTGCTTGTTCATGAGCAACCTTATCTTGCATATGCGACTCTGAGTCATTTGTGGGATGCGTTTTCATGTCAGTCGTTGTCATCAAAAGCAGCGGGTAATAGTGACTCTGGAACTAAGCCAGCGAAGATTCATGCCTCTGCTACAGTTCATGAAACGGCTGTTATATCTCAAGGTGTAACAATAAATGCGGGAGCTGTGATTCATTCAGGTGTCGTGATAGGTGAAGATTCTGTCATTGGCTCTAATTGTGTTATAGGGGACGATAGTAATATTGGCAAAGGTACTCTTCTTCACGCAGGGGTCACTATTTATCATGGTACTACTATTGGAGATGCTTGTATTCTTCATAGTGGTGTCGTAATAGGATCCGATGGATTTGGATTTGCACCTCACCAGGGTAAATGGAAAAAAATTGCTCAGCTAGGTGGTGTCCTGATTGGTAATTTTGTGGAAATAGGTGCTAATACGGCCATTGATCGTGGAGCATTGGACAACACTGTGATTGAAAATGGTGTGAAACTCGATAATCAAATCCAAATTGCTCACAATGTGCTCGTTGGAGAGAATACTGCGATTGCGGCTTGTAGTGCGATAGCGGGGAGTACTACGATTGGCAAGAATTGCGTTATAGGTGGTGCAAGTGGTATTGCTGGCCATTTAACGGTTACTGACAATGTTCACCTTACTGCAATGACCATGGTTATCAAGAGCCTTAAAGAACCTGGTGTATACTCCTCAGGTACTGGTGTTCAACCTAATGCCAAATGGCGAAAAAGTATCGCGAGACTTAGACAGCTTGATAAAATGGCCGCTCGGATTAAGGCTTTAGAAAAAACAGTTAATACAAAGAACTGATATTTTTTGTTCTTTTTTTATTTTGTATGCGAATTTCTTATTTACCTTGTTAAAATATCGTATCGGGACATTTTTTATGATGGATATAAATGAAATCCAAACTTTTTTACCTCATCGTTATCCTTTTTTATTCGTAGACCGTGTTACAGAGGTTGAGTCAGGCGTATTAATTAGAGGTTATAAGAATGTCTCAATCAATGAATCTTTTTTTGAAGGGCACTTTCCAGGAATGCCAATTATGCCTGGTGTTCTTGTTTTAGAAGCTTTAGCTCAAATTTCAGGTATTTTAGGGTTTGTCACAACAAATAAAAAGCCAAGTGATGATCTTGTGCACTATTTTGCAGGTTCCAATAAAGTTAGGTTTAAACGTCCAATTGTGCCAGGTGACCAGATTATTCTTGAGTCAAAGTTAATTGCCGCAAAACATAATATTTGGAAATTTGATTGCAGGGCTCTGGTTAATAATGAGCTAGCGTGTGCGGCAGAGATAATGACGGCAGAGAGAGAGCGATAAATGAGTATTCATCCTCAAGCCATAATTGATCCCTCAGCGAAAATAGGGGAAAACGTAGAGATAGGCCCTTGGACATTGATTGGCCCAGAAGTAGAAATTGGCGATGGCACGCAAATTATGTCGCATGTCGTCATTAAGGGGCCAACTAAAATTGGAAAAAATAATCGCATATTTCAGTTTTCGAGTGTGGGCGAAGAATGCCAAGATAAGAAATTTTCTGGAGAACGTACGCGTTTGGAAATCGGTGATAATAATGTCATTCGTGAAAGTTGCACTATACATCGTGGAACAACACAAGATCAGGGTATAACTAAGATCGGCAGCGGCAATCTATTGATGGCGTATGTGCATGTCGCACATGATTGTTTGCTTGGAGATAATTCTATTTTTGCAAACGGTACAACCCTAGCCGGGCATGTTCAGGTTGCTGATAACGTTATTCTTGGTGGTGGCACAATGGTTCATCAGTTCTGTAAAATTGGACTGCATAGTATGAGTGCTGGGGGGAGTATCGTCTTGCGCGATATACCTGCGTATGTGATGGCAAGTGGCCAGTCAGCATCTGCTCATGGCCTAAATACGGAAGGACTTAAGCGAAGAGGGTTTAGCTCTGAGCTTATATTAACGTTAAAGCGTGCATATAAGGTTGTATACCGGAAAGGTTTAAAGTTAAGTGATGCGCTGGATGAATTGTCTGATATTGCCGCTGAAACGCCAGAAGTTGCAATCTTTACAGATAGTATTAAAAACTCTAGTCGCGGTATTATTCGTTAATGGCTACTGAATTAAGTAGTCAAAAGTCCCCCGCGGATAGCTCTAATCTGGGTAATGGAACTTCTTGCGATGAAGTTCAGGTTGTTTCTGATAGACCAATAAAAGTAGGAATTGTAGCAGGAGAAATTTCTGGCGACATTCTTGGTGCCGGTTTAATTCAATCAATTCGCAAGCGTTACCCAAATGCTGATTTTGAAGGTATTGGAGGAGCTTTAATGATTGAACAGGGCTTTAAAAGTCATGTTCCTATGGAGCGCCTCTCTGTCATGGGGCTTGTGGAAGTCCTAGGTCGAATATTTGAACTGGTAGGTATTCGGCGTCGTATAAAACATTATTTTTTGAAAAATCGTCCTGATATATTTATCGGAATTGATGCTCCTGATTTTAATCTTGGTCTTGAACTTGCTCTAAGAAAAAAAGGGGTAAAAACTGGGCATTATGTCAGCCCATCCGTATGGGCTTGGCGTCAGCGTCGAGTGTTCAAAATTGCCCGTGCCGTCGATTTGATGTTGACTTTATTTCCTTTTGAAGCAAAATTTTATAAAGCCCATCAGATAGCTGTTCGTTTTGTAGGACATCCTTTGGCGGATTTAATTCCGGTATCTCCTGATAAAAATGTTGCAAGAAAAGCATTAGGTTTGGACGAAAACTCTAAACTAGTCGCCTTACTTCCAGGAAGTCGTGCAGGTGAGATTTCATATATAGGCAAAAGTTTTATAGAGACTGCTCGCTGGTTGTATGAAAAAAGCCCTAATTTACAATTTATACTTCCTTACGTAAATGAGCAGCGGCGTGAACAAATACAGAGTATTATTTCAGAGCTAGGACATGACTTACCGATTAAACTGATAAGTGGAAGATCTAGAGAAGTTATGGCTGCGAGTGATGTTGTCGTACTCGCGTCTGGGACAGCAACGCTTGAAGCAATGCTATTAAAGCGGCCTATGGTTGTCGCTTACCGTGTTTCTTCGATAACTCATTACATAATGAAACGGCTGTTAAAAGTACCTTATATATCATTACCTAATTTGCTTGCTGGCAAAGAATTGGTGCCTGAATTACTTCAGGATCAAGCCCAGCCAGAACTTATTGGGCAAAAGGTGTTAGACCGCTTGAATACCTATGAAGGTGTTCAGACAAAAGAGTCGTTTACAGACTTACATCTTCAGTTAAAGTTAAATGCGAGCGAGAAAGCTGCTGATGCGGTTTCGGAGCTTTTAGAGAAATCTAAAAATAACCTGTAAATATAGGTGTATGTTAAGTGATTGTTGATGAACCTTTTATCTGTAAATACGATGGTATCCTTTTGGTGGGTACAGATGAAGTGGGGCGTGGACCACTAGCAGGACCAGTCGTTGCCGCGGCTGTCATTCTTGATCCTGAAAAACCGATCGCAGGATTAGCTGATTCAAAAAAACTCTCAGAAAAAAAACGTGAGGCTTTATTTGATGAAATCAAAGAGAAAGCGATAGCTTGGTCGATTGCTCGCGCAAGTGTAGAAGAAATAGATCAAATTAATATACTGCACGCTTCATTACTTGCTATGAAACGCTCAATTGAGCAGCTCTCTGTTTCACCTGAGTATGTGTTGGTTGATGGTAATTATTGCCCTAAAATCGCCTTTCCATGTGAAGCGGTTATAAAGGGAGATTCACGAGTCGCGTGTATTAGTGCCGCCTCTATTTTAGCAAAAGTTAGTCGTGATCGTGAAATGACTGCACTAGATGAACGGTATCCTGGTTATGGTTTAGCTAGACATAAAGGCTATCCAACTAAGTTTCATCTAGAAGCGTTAAAGGAACTGGGAGTAAATGAATTATATCGCAAGTCGTTCAAGCCAGTTGCTGCATTACTATAGGTATTTATGTCCGTAGGGATTACGGGCGTAAAGTAAATCAATAATCTTAATCTTTTAATGCTTTTATAGGCTATTACAAAATAGCTGTACGAAAAATGGATGTGATAGTACTCACAAACTCATTGCCCTCTCCGTCACAAGTTTTTTCTACCGTCAAAAAAACGGCGCAAAAACACCTTAAAATACCGATCATTTCCGACTATTGCTTGTTTTCTATACTATTATTCTTGCAACATTTAAAGAAAACAACAACAGGTTTCACTATGTTTAACATTTCTAGCTACTTCGAAACAAACGCAAAAGCGCTAGCATGTATTGTGCTAAGTATGTTTTTAACGGCTTGCGGGGCTGGAGGGTCGGGTTCGGATTCAGCATTAAGTGAAGCGGGTGCTGATTCTAATACTGGGGCAGACAATCCGATAGAAGATGTAGTTGACGATGTTAGTCCGGTTATTATTTCAACCCAGCCAGAATCTATCATAGTAATCGAAGGTGGTGAGGCTCAATTTACTGTCGGTGCTACCGGTGGTGGCCAGTTAAGCTTGCAATGGAAAAAAGGTGATGTTGAATTGGAAGGGGAGACTGGCTCAAGCTTGAACTTTTCAAATACCGACTTATCAGCAGCAGGGCAATATTCGGTAGTGGTGACGAACGAAGCTGGGTCGGTTACTTCTCTAATAGCTTTATTAACCGTTCAAGAGGTTGAGGGTGGTTCTGGTGATGCGCCAGTTGATGAAACACCGGTAGATGATGAAACGCCAGTAGTGGACGAAACGCCAGTAGTGGATGAGCCTGTACTTGCTTCAGTTGAGCTAAGCTGGGATATTCCAGAGTTAAGAGAGGATGGTTCAGATTTAGCGTTATATGAAATTAATGGATATGTAATTAAGTATGGAATAGACGAGAATAATCTTAACTCTTTGAAGAGTGTAGATGTCGCGAGTCAAGATAGTGTAGTGATTGAAAATTTAGATGCCGGTACTTATTATTTCTCAATTGCGACGGTTGATAGCGACGGTATTCAAGGCGCATATTCAACTCAATTAGAGCAAATTGTGTTATAAATTTTGAAAGTTTAAACTTGGTTTTAGCCCATGCTTCTCACGTATCGATAAGCATGGGCTTTTTAGTATCTAGCCATTAATATTAACAATGTTTTTGCGTTACGTGTTCTAAACGTTCATTATATTGTGCTTAAGTGCTAATGGGTGGAGAGAATTTTTGTGAATGAGACGCTAGTGGAATTAATTCAGAACTTGCAACAAGCATGCGCCTCAAAAAATTGGGTACAGCTCGAGCAGATCGACGGGCAAATCAAACAATATCTTCAAGAGATAATCTCTTCAGCCAATAGTGAAAAAGAAAAAGAAAAACTTGCCTTGGATTTGAAATCAATTCAAAAAATTTATGATCTAGTTATTGATGGTAGTAAGAAGCATCAATTAGAAATAGCGTCTGAATTGAAAAAAATATCAAGGGACCGGAATGCTGCAGACTCTTATCTGGGGGTTTCACAATTTTGATTTAGAGTGTTTTTCGTGACAAAAAATGATCTTTTTTTTGATATGGCTCTTTTAGCATCTTTTTAACGTCACTTTATTGACTCTTGGATGAATCCGTACTTTAATTGCTTGGTAGTTAAGAGGGAATCATTTTCTTAAATTACTTCACTTAATACAGCTCACAGTCTAGACCACATGGAAGGCTATAGAAATTGTCGAAAGTACACCTTTTGCCAAATCTTTAAGGTCAATAATAATAAGGTTTATTTTATGGCGCAGGATATGAAAGTTTTGGTTATGCATGATAACCAAGATGTACTTAGAGATATCACTGTTATTTTAAAGTTTCTAGGGGAAGAGGTGTTAAGCGCTTCTTTAACTGACTGGAAGCAAGTGCTTGAGTCTGAATCAACAGACTCATCTCAAATTAATGTTGTCTTTTTTGGTTCAGATAGTGTGCCTTTAGAGCCGATTGTTGGTGAGTTACATGATTGGGACGAAGGTATACCTGCGCTTGCGATCGGTGACGTATCATTAGATGGTTTAGATACCGTTCTTAGAAAAAAAGTCATTGCTCAGCTCGACTTTCCACCTAATTATAATAAGACGGTTGATAGTCTCTATCGTGCTCAAGTATTTCGTGACCAGTATTCTGCTCAAAACGGTCGTGGCAAGCAGCGTCAGGTAGAATTATTTCGAAGTCTGGTTGGCACTAGCAGAAGCGTGCAGAGTGTCCGAGAATTGATGTCTCAAGTCGCAGATAAAGATGTCAGTGTACTAATCACTGGGCAGTCAGGGACAGGGAAGGAAGTTGTCGCTCGTAATCTTCATTACAACTCTCATCGACGTAGTAAGCCTTTTGTGCCTGTGAATTGTGGTGCAATACCTGCTGAATTACTTGAAAGCGAGCTTTTTGGTCATGAAAAAGGTGCCTTTACAGGAGCTATTACGGCTCGTGCGGGGCGCTTTGAACTAGCGGAAGGAGGAACACTATTTCTAGATGAAATTGGTGATATGCCTCTTAGTATGCAAGTTAAAATACTAAGGGTTTTACAAGAAAGAACGTATGAACGTGTGGGTGGAAATAAAACAATCGCGACAGATGTGAGAATTATTGCTGCAACGCATAAAAACCTAGAAGAGATGATTGAAGAAGCGACATTTAGAGAGGATTTGTACTATCGATTAAACGTGTTTCCTATCGAAATGCCGGCTCTGAAAGAGCGTGTAGAAGATATACCGTTATTAATGAATGAATTGATCTCAAGGATGGAAACTGAAAAGCGAGGCTCTATCCGTTTCAATTCTGCTGCAATCTTAAGTCTGTGTCGACATGAATGGCCTGGAAATATTCGTGAGTTAGCTAATTTAGTCGAGCGTCTAGGTATTATGCACCCTTATGATGTAATTGGCGTGCATGAGCTTCCCCAGAAGTATCGGCACGTTGAAGACACGGATGAAGACTTGCGTACTGATGACCAAAATGTATCGCTAACATCTGGCTTGGCAAGTTTAGATTCGCCTGCATTATTACCAGTGAATGGTATCGATTTGAAAGATTATTTAGGGAGTCTTGAAAAGGCACTTATCCAGCAAGCGTTAGATGAGTCTTCCGGAGTGGTAGCAAGAGCAGCAGAAAAGCTGCGTATACGTCGGACAACACTTGTAGAGAAAGTACGGAAATACGGTCTAAATGATTAATTGTACTATTTAAGTGTGAAGTCAAAAAAATGTCAAAAGCCGAGTTTTATACTCGGTTTTTTTATTTCTGCTGCCAATTAATTGTCTTGTTTTAAATTTTTATGAGTTTTATTTGTCTTAACTTGTTGAAACATAACTATAAATAAAAGTTGGTTCGTAAACTGCTTTATCAACTGTAAGAAAATGCAAACATTAAGTTTTTGCAGACTATTATGTTGATAGGGTAGGTGAATCCAATGGAACAACAAAAAACAAACGTTTGGAAAGACGACTCGGCTTTTAATCAAGCGTCACAGGGTGTCGTTTCACGCGTAGCTTTAGAAGCAGAAATTTTAAACAAATCTGTTCCTGATACTCACCTAAGTGAACCTACTAATCAGTATACCAGCTCAGTATTAGAGTCTATTCAAGTCCAATCACTTTTTGATCATGATGTATTCAGTACTACACAAAAAACGGCACCAGTGGATCAGGCGCTTTCTTTATTCGATCAATTGTCATCTCAACTAACATCTTCATATCGAAACCTTGAAAATAAGGTGACTCAGTTGAAAGATGAATTGTCTGAAGAAGAAATGCAGCGTCGGGAAGAGTTAAAAGAAAAAGAGCAATTAGCCAATAGACTTTCGACGCTTTTGGAGATATTACCGGCAGGTGTTGTCTTGCTTGATGGGAATGGCTGTGTGACAGAGTCTAACCCTGCAGCATTAGATTTATTAGGTGAACCGCTTGAGGGTCAAGCATGGTTGGACGTTATTACTCGTTGTTTTTCACCTAAGCATGATGATGGTCATGAAGTGTCTTTAAAAGATGGGCGTCGAGTACGAATAGAAACGCGTTCGATGTCTTCAGGTCCAGGTCAGTTGATTTTATTGAGTGACTTGACTGAAACACGTTTGTTACAAGAGCAGGTAAGCCGAGCTGAGCGATTAAGTTCACTGGGAAAAATGGTTGCAAGTCTTGCTCATCAAATACGCACCCCATTATCAACGGCAATGTTATATGCGGGTCATCTATGTCAGCAAGATATTGATCCCGAATTACGCGTCGAATGTGCTGATAAATTATTATCAAGACTGACTCATCTAGAGCATCAAATCCGTGACATGCTAATTTTTGCAAAAGGTGAAACGAGGCTGGTAGAGCACGTGACTATTTCAGAACTAGTAACATCACTTCGTGGTGCAGCAGATCCAATATTAGAGAAGGCTGATGTTATTTGTCATTGGGAGAGTAGTGTTGTTGATAAGCATATTATGTGTAATAAAGAGACACTTGTCGGTGCTTGTTTGAACTTAATAAATAATAGTATTGAGGCGGCAGAACATATAAAAGGCCTTGAAGTGCCTTTGGCCTTAAATGTATCGGTCAGTATGTCTGATGCTAATACGGTTAAGCTTCAAATAAAAGATAATGGCCCAGGAATTCCAAGTGAGCACCGCAGTAAAGTGTTTGAGCCTTTTTATACAACAAAGTCGCAAGGCACAGGATTAGGTTTGGCCGTTGTACAGGCGGTTGTAAAGGCACATCAAGGTGAGTTTAAAGTGAGATCGTCAAAAAAAGGTGTTTCAGCATCTATTACTTTGCCGGTTTTTAAGCTAGCAGCGAAACCTAATAATTAGAATCCTGTGTATATTTAAAGTCAGTGAATATCAATTAAATATAGCTAATAGAAGTACGATACAAGGTAGGAGATAGGAGTATGGCACAAGTAACCGTTTTAATCGTTGAAGATGATCAAGCGTTAAGGGAGGCTTTGTGTACAACATTGCAACTAGCTGGTATGAATTATATTGAAGCAGATTGTGGTGAAAATGCGCTCTTACAGCTTGATAAACATGTAGTGGATATTGTTGTCAGTGATGTAAATATGCCAGGCATAGATGGTCATGAGCTACTACGTCGTATCAAACTGAAATTACCAAACTTGCCGATGTTACTAATCACTGCATATGGTCAAATTAAAATGGCTGTTGATGCAATGCAATGTGGTGCAGCTGATTATTTAGTCAAGCCTTTTGAACCTAAGGTGTTGATACAGTCTGTGATAAGAATTTTGGGTTATGAGGAAGAAAATAATTCCAAATCAAAAATATCCGATTCTCATATGCCTATTGCTGAAGATCCTAGTTCCAAACAGTTCTTCCAAATCGCAAAAAGGGTCGCTGAGTCGGAGTCGACGGTCATGATATCGGGCGAGAGTGGTACTGGTAAAGAGGTACTAGCAAGGTTTATACACGACAACTCATCGCGAAAGAATAAGCCTTTTGTTGCTTTGAACTGTGCTGCGATTCCAGAGAATATGCTTGAGGCGACCTTATTTGGGCATGAAAAAGGTGCATTTACAGGTGCAATAGCGAGCTCACCAGGAAAGTTTGAGCAAGCGAATGGTGGCACTTTGCTATTGGATGAAATTTCAGAAATGGATTTAGGGCTTCAAGCTAAACTCTTGCGAGTATTGCAGGAAAGAGAAGTTGAGCGGGTAGGCGGTAAAAAACCAATTTCCCTAGATGTCAGGGTATTAGCGACAACTAACCGTGACTTAAAAGATTACGTGAATGAAGGGAAGTTTAGAGAAGATTTGTATTATCGTTTAAACGTATTTCCTATGATGTGGAAGCCCTTACGCGAACGTCCGCTAGATATTTGGCCTTTAGCAGAAAAATTGTTATCTGAATATTCCGAAAAAATGAAACGTGAGAAAATGAAATTTGGTGAGGGTGTTAAAGGGTATTTGACTCAGTATCAATGGCCTGGGAATGTACGAGAATTAGATAATGCAATTCAGCGTTCCCTTATCATGGCTTCAAATGGTGTGGTTAATGTCCGTGATTTTTGTTTGGATGTGTCAGAGTCTGAGAGTTGGATCTTAGCTTCAACTGAAGATTCAGTGGCTCAAAATAGCAGTGTTCAGTCGGAATCTGAGCATATATTTGTTCAGAGTGTATCTGCTGACGCTGAAGACGATCGTAATGCTTTAGGAAAAGACTTAAAATTGCGAGAGTATCAAATTATCTTAAATACTTTGCGACAAGAAAATGGCAAAAAGAAAGTTGCCGCAGAGAAACTTGGTATAAGTCCTCGAACCCTTCGTTATAAACTTGCTCAAATGCGTGAAAATGGCATTGATGTGAATGCTGAGCTAGCTGCATAAAGAATTCGTCAATCTGCTGATGATTGTTGGGGGCTTCGGCCCCTTTTTTTATTTTCTCAAGTTAATGTTTTCATCATATTTCAGCTTGTTAGCCATAAAAATCAAATAACATTTATTAATACCTTATACTTGGCCTGATAAATGCTTTATCTACCTATATAGCGTATTTATTGTAGATAACGTAACAAAATTTTGACGGAGGCGCCTATGTCTGGCATCGGTTCAGTTTCAGGCAGAGCAGATATTAATTCAGTATTGGCAGAGATGAGAAGCGTGCGGTCGCAAGTCCAAAAAACAGATTCTCTGCGCCCTGAAATATCGCCAAATAAAATTCAAGGTACTCAAGAAGCGCAGCCATTACCTAAGTTTGGTGATTTGTTGGCGAATGCTGTTAACTCCGTTAATGATACTCAACTTAAGTCGGCTGAACTTTCAACTGCTTTTCAGCAGGGGGATCCAACCGTTAGTTTGTCTCAGGTGATGATACAGTCACAAAAAGCATCAATATCATTTCAGGCACTAACGCAAGTCAGAAATAAAGTGGTTCAGGCTTATGAAGATGTGATGAATATGCCCGTATAATAATTTTAGTAATTGAAGTTATTTAGACTATTAAATAAGAATAACGAGGAGGATAAGTTATGGCGAATGTGCCAGCAGAAACAAATGCAAATTTACCTGCTCAAAGGGGTGGAACGAGCATGGCTGAGACTGATTCGATGGGTGGTGAAGGGGATCTGATGACTGGTATCAACCGCTTGGGGATTTTTCGCCAAGTTGGTTTAATGATCGGTCTGGCAGGAAGTGTAGCCTTAGGTCTTGCTCTAGTACTATGGCTGCAGGAACCAAACTATCAGCCTCTAATGCAGAATATTAAATCACAAGATCTAGAAGAGGTCACACGTCTGTTGAGCCTGAACGATGTGAAATTTAAAATCGATCACAGAACAGGGCTTTTATTAGTTGAATCAAGTCGTGTATATGAAGCCAAAATGAAGTTAGCTGCCACGGGAATTACGGACGAACAGAATATTGGTTATGAAATTCTTGATAAAGAGCAGAGCTTGGGAACAAGCCAATTTATGGAAGCAACCAAATTCAAGCGAGGACTTGAAGGTGAATTGTCGCGTTCTATAACCAGCTTTAGAAATGTCAGAAATGCACGCGTACATTTAGCGATTCCAAAAAGAGCAGTGTTTGTCCGTGACAGTCGACAGCCTTCAGCTTCTGTTTTAATTGAAACATCCTCTTCTCGACCTATTACAAGAGAGCAGGTTGATGCAATTGTTAATCTTGTTGCGAGCAGTGTTCCTGAAATGAACAAGTCTAAGGTTACTGTCGTCGACCAGAGAGGAAATTTGTTGTCGAACAATGATGAATCTGAAGCTGATCGCCTAGTATCTAAAGAATTTGAATACTCGCGTAAATTAGAAAAAACCATTAACCAAAGAATTAACAATATTCTAAATCCTATTATGGGATCTGAGCGTTTTAGATCTGAAGTTTCTGCAGATGTAGACTTTACTCAGATTGAAGAGACAGAAGAGATATTTAACCCCGATATGCAGGTGGTTCGAAGTGAGCAAACACTTGATGAACAACGACAAATGGCAGGTGGTGGGGGAGTGCCTGGAGCTCTGGCAAATCAACCTCCAGCGGCGGCGAATGCGCCTGAAGTGGCGGGTGCTGGAGCTGGCGGCGCAGGCGGAGTACCAAGTAATGTTCGTAAGCAAACAACTCGAAACTTTGAAGTTGATAGAACAATTAGTTATACCAAGCACCAACAAGGTCGTCTACAAAGGTTAACAGTAGCGGTTGTGATTGATGATATTCGTAATATCAACCCAGAAACGAATGAGGTGACGTATGCACCTTGGACTGAGAATGAGTTAGAGCGATTGACCTTATTAATTAGAAATACCGTCGGTTATTCTGCTGCCCGAGGTGATAGTGTTAATGTGATCAATACCCCTTTTGCACCTCAAATTATCGAGCCTTTTGTAGAAGCTGAAATTTGGGAGAGTGACTGGTTTTGGGATCTTGTATGGAAAGGTCTAGCAGTATTGATGACGATTATTGTGATATTTTCAGTGATTCGACCTACATTTAAAAATCTGGCAATGAGTGGTGCTCAAGCAAAAGAGTTCGCCCTAGCTGGTGATGATGATGGTTTAGCACAGATGAATCAAATGAGCGAAGGTGAAGCTGGAGATCGGGTTACTTTGAGTGCATCTGATGAGTTTCTTTTACCTGGCGCATCAGAAGGGTATGATAGACAGTTAAATGCTCTTAAAGGTCTTGTTGCCGAAGATCCTGCACGAGTAGCACAAGTAATTCGACAGTGGGTTAATGTAGATGACTGAAGAATCAGGCGAAAATAACGCGGTCAAAGTTAGTAAGAATGATGCAGCTGCCATGTTACTTCTAAGTCTTGGTGAGGCAGATGCAGCTCAAATATTGAAACACATGGGGCCTAAAGAAGTCCAGAGAGTGGGTACAGCAATGGCCCAGTTAAAAGACATTACACAAGAACAAGTAGAAGGTGTGATGGTCGACTTTCTTGAATCAGTTGGTAAGCAAACTGGTATGGGGATTGGAACTGACGACTACATTAAAAATATGCTTACTGAAGCTTTGGGTAAAGATAAAGCCGATAGCTTAATAGACCGTATTCTCGTGGGTGGAAATACATCGGGTTTAGATACTTTGAAGTGGATGGATGGGCGTGCTGTTGCAGAATTAATTCGAAATGAGCACCCACAAATTCAAGCGATTGTTGTTTCATATCTGGAACCAGATCAAGCAGCAGAAGTATTAGGTACTTTTGACGAGAAAGTCCGGCTAGATGTTATGATGCGTGTTGCTTCATTAGAATCCATCCAGCCCCAGGCGTTACAAGAATTAAATAATATTCTTGAAAAGCAGTTCTCTGGCGGTGCGTCAACTAAAACAACCGCTATTGGTGGTATAAAGTGTGCTGCCGAAATTATGAACTTTATTGATACCAATATCGAAGCTGATTTGATGGATAGTATCAAAGAAATTGACGCCGATATGGGGTCAGAAATAGAAGACTTGATGTTTGTTTTTGACAACCTTAAAGATGTGGATGACAAGGGTATCCAAACATTGCTACGTGAAGTCTCATCAGATGTGTTGATTATTGCATTAAAAGGCTCAGATACCGACTTGCAAGAAAAAATATTCAAAAATATGTCTAAACGAGCGGCTGAATTATTACGTGATGATCTCGAAGCTAAAGGACCAGTAAAAGTTAGCGAAGTAGAGACATCCCAAAAAGATATTTTAACCATCGCTAGACGCCTTGCAGACTCTGGAGAGATTGCATTAGGTGGATCTGGTGAGGCGATGATTTAAATGCTTATGATTAGCATTTTAAGGTTGACCGTAGATGTCAGATAAAAAAGAAGCAAGACCTTTGGGTGAGCTTTCTGCGTATGAACGCTGGGAGCTGCCCACACTTAAAGATCCAAATGCCCCAACACGATCTCGTTCAGCGGTCGTAAATAAACCAATAAAACCGCTAACCGCTGAAGATATCGAGAAAATTCATCTAGAGGCCTACAATGCAGGCTTTGAAGAAGGTAAAGCTGCAGGCCACGAATCGGGTCGCCAAGCAGGTGTTGAGGTTGGAAAGCAAACCGGTCACCAAGATGGTCTTCAGCAGGGGATATCCGCAGGACAGGCGCAGATTAACCAGCAAATAGAACAACTCAAAAAGTTGATGGCTCAACTGGTTGACCCTATCAACGAACAACGAACACAAGTCGAAAAATCAACCTTAAATGTTGCTTTAGCACTTGCAAGAACGGTTATCCATAGAGAGTTAAAGCTTGACTCCAGCTCAATCGAAACAGCGTTAGTAAACATCTATCAAAGCTTACCCAAAATGGATCAAGGGCTTGTACTGACGATTAATCCCAAGGATAAAGATAACTTGGAACGTGTATTGGAGTCGATCGAAAGCAATATAGAATTAAAGCAAGACCCTAATATCATGGTAGGCGGTTGTTTATTAGAAACCTCAAACCAATTAATTGACTATACGATCGAAAAGCGATTTCAGAAAGTCGTACACGAAATGCTACTAAATGCGATCGAGTTAGAGAGTGATATAGCATCACTCGACACGTCAACGACCATCAAAGAATTAAGTGATTACCCGGTAGATTTGTTAGATAAAGCAGACGAATTAGCCGTTGAAACAACTGATAAACAGCCAGGTCAGGATGTAGTTCAGAATGAGAATCGGGGTGAAATACCTGATGCTGGTGTGCTACAAGAAGCGGTGGCGGATGTTGTAGACCCTGAAGTAGAAGCTTCTGAAGAAAATACTTTGTCTGAGCCAAATGCTTTACCTGAACAAGAGAGTGAAGCTGAGCAAAATAAAACGGACAATCAGAATGACTGACATTAATTCAGGCGTATTGATATCAGAGCATTTGGATGCATTGATGAATGCCGTGCCTGAAACTGTTCGGCCTGAAATAAGTGGACGCTTAACAAGGATGGTTGGCTTAACACTTGAAGCCGTCGGTTGTCAGAGTATTGTTGGAGATCGCTGCATTATTCATGGCGCGAATGGTCAAGAAATTGAAGCTGAAGTGGTAGGGTTTGATGGAGATCGAACTTTCCTAATGCCTCTCACAACGGCAGATGGCCTTAAACCCGGTGCGCTGGTTACACCAGCAGATACAGTCAATGAAATACCTGTGGGCTGGGGCTTGTTAGGTCGTGTTCTTGATGGGGCGGGTAATGTATTGGATGGCAAAGGGCCTATCGAGGCTGACTCGTATATTCCTTTTAATGGCAGCATTATCAACCCACTTCAACGAGCACCTATTCGAGAGCCTTTAGATGTTGGTATTAAAGCGATTAATGGTTTGTTGACGGTTGGTGTGGGGCAGCGGATTGGTTTGTTTGCAGGGAGTGGTGTCGGTAAGAGTATGCTCTTAGGTATGATGACGCGCTTTACAAATGCAGATATTGTTGTAGTTGGATTAATTGGCGAACGTGGTCGAGAAGTCAAAGAGTTTATAGAAGATATTCTCGGCGAAGAAGGCATGGCCCGTTCAGTGGTGGTTGCTTCACCGGCGGATGATTCACCATTAATGCGGTTAAGAGCGTCGATGCTTACAACGCGTATTGCAGAACATTTTCGTGATCAGGGAAAAAGAGTACTCTTACTTATGGATTCACTCACGCGTTATGCGCAAGCGCAGCGTGAAATTGCTCTATCTGTCGGTGAGCCGCCTGCAACACGAGGGTATCCACCCTCGGTATTCGCTAAAATTCCACAACTCGTTGAACGGGCAGGTAACGGAAAGATTGGTGAGGGTTCGATTACCGCATTTTATACCGTGCTAACAGAAGGTGATGACCAGCAAGATCCTATCGCAGACGCGGCACGTGCTATATTAGATGGCCACATTGTACTTTCAAGAAGTCTAGCTGAAGAAGGGCATTACCCAGCAATTGATGTAGAAGCGTCTATTAGCCGGGTTATGCCTCATGTTATTGATGCGGGGCATTTAGCCAGCGCGCAAAGATTTAAGCAAATATATGCGCGTTACCAGCAGGCACGAGACCTAATTAGTGTGGGGGCCTATGTGCCAGGGTCGGACCCACAAACTGACTTTGCCATTGAACGAATTGATAGAATGAAACAGTTTTTACATCAAGGCTTAAATGATAAATCGGATGTCGAGGTATCTATTTCACAACTGGCTAATGTGATTTCGTCTGCTAAAAAGTAATAAAAAAAACGGTATAAAATAGAAAAATGCTAAGAAGCAAAGCATAGTAATTGTGTTAGCTGTAGTGTAATGACGAGGGGGCTAAGTTTGAAAAACAAATCAGATCGTTTAAAAATAGTCCTGGAAGTGGCAAAGCGTAATGAGCAAAAAGCGTTAGATGCTTTAGCTGCAAAACGACGATATCGTGATCAGCAACAAGAACAGCTAGATGGTCTAAAATCTTATTATGATCAATATATGGGAACTATGAAGACTAATATGCAAGAAGGAGCGATGTCAGTGCATAGCCTTCAGACTTACCAGTCATTTGTTTCACAAATTGATCAAGCAAGGGAGCATCAACAAAACACCTTAAAAATTGCACAGCAAGAATTTGAATTAGCATTAAAAAACTGGACCAGTTTTCACCAGAAGCAAAAAGGCATGGCAGATTTAATTGGCCGATACAGAAATGAAGAAGAAGTCGTTCGTGATAAAAAAGAACAGAAGCAACTTGAAGACGATCTGACTGCAAGACGTTACCAAGGCTAAGGTAACGTCTATCTACGTATTGTCGCTATATAACGATTAAGGCGTATCCCCACCTTCAATATTTATCGTGTTATAAGTTCCAGCAGGAAGCGCAATTACAATGCATGGGCTTGTCATTATTTGTGCATACATGCCATTTTTTGATGGTGACATAACTTGGATAGGTAGCTGAAGCACACCGTTTTCCACGCTTGCTTCATTACCCGTTTTCGTTAACCCATAACCAGCGTTTGGTTTAACTCCCATTGCAATCAAGTAAACTTGTGAGAAGTCGAAGTCAACTGAAGAGAGGTCTAGAGGTTTTGAGTCTAGAAGATGCGAGTTCGCTTTTTTTAAAACCTTTTGTAGGTGTTTTTTATCTTCTATTTCTGTAATACCTTGCTCATTTATATTGCAGATAGAGGAAGAATATATCTCAGTGACTGGCAGCGCTTTTGCTTGGCTATCATTAAACGCAGCACAAGCACTTAAACCAAATGTTGCTGTTACTAGCCAAACTGCTGGACGTATTAGATTGCTTATTATCATTCCTTGATTGCTCCATTTATTTTTTTGGATGTAGGGTGTTCGGTATCCGGAGTTTGCTGGAGTTTAATGGCTTTAATTGAGGTGTTTGAAGCATTCGTTGCGCCAAAGTTAGACAGAACGCCTGAAATAAAGTCTAGGCCAAAAATGTTAGCATCAGTTATAAGTATATTCGAAAGTTTATTTAGTACAGGGAATCCGCCACAACTTTCACCTAATTGGCAAATTAGTAGATCATTATCGATATCTGAGCCACCAAGAATTTGATAAGAGCCGACTGGAATCTGAGTGAATTGATAATTATATTCGCCATTAATGTTCTTGATGGGAATGGCCTGATCAACCAGTTCGCCCGTTGTTGGGTTAAGTAATAAAACAAACTGAGTTCCAATATCTCCATCCGTTATAACAGTACCCACGATTATCGAAACTTGAACATCTAAAGTTTTTAAGACTGTTCCCGTGTCTATATTAAAGGTAATTTTACCAGTGTAAGTTGAGTCAGGCAGGTTAGTTCGGTCGATATTTACGTTATAACTTCCTAGTCCCGTATCATTGTCAACGGTATTTGTCGTGACACTCAACCAACTGGTGTTAACGCTAAAACTGGTAATTGTTGGGTTGCCGCCCCCAACGTTTGAGGTAGTCAGTATTCCTGATGAAGTAGAGCCTAAGGTTAAGCTAGAAGGGGATGCAGTAACTAGCGGCGGTAGTACAGGTGGTACGCCGCCATTTGATAATGTTTGTGCCTCTTTTACCGCTTTAAATGCGTCGATCAGGCCATAACCGAATAGATCATCGCGTCCTGCGGTGCCGATATCATTCGTGAGGTTTCCAGAGGCTAATAATGTATCCACGTCACTTGGGCTTAAATCTGGATAGACGGCACGCATGAGCGCAATCACGCCAGCAACATGAGGTGCAGCCATTGAAGTGCCTTGATAAAATACATAGGAATCTTTTCTAGAGCCACTAGAGTCATCTAAGAGTGTACTTAGAACACCATCACCGTGGCCATCGTTGTTTTGATCTTGGCTAGCGTCACCGCCGGGTGCGGCTATATCTATCGTGCTACCAAAATTTGAGTAAGGGGCTCGTTCATTATTGAAGTCGGTTGCAGCAACGGAGATAACGCCATTAAATGCCGCAGGGTATGATGGTTGAGAGCTATCTTCATTGCCAGCTGCGGCGACTACAATCACACCAGCCGCTCTCACGCGATCAAAGATATCTTGTGAAAATTGAAGGTTTTGGGCGCTGCCGCCAGGTCCGCCTACGCTCAGGTTAATAATGTCTGCTTTTTGCGCGGGGACAGTGTTGCTGTCATTATTTAAGCCTGCCGCAAATAATGCTGCTTGTCCGATGTCGTAGTCAGTACCGCCTTGTAAACCAAGTGCACGAAGTGGCATGATTTTAGCGTCCCAAGAGACACCCGCTACCCCAATATTATTATTGGTCTCTGCTGCAATTGTGCCTGCTACGTGTGTGCCATGCCAGCTGCTAGTGCCTATTTGACCACCGTCACCTGGGTCGTCTGGATTAGGGTCTAGTCCATCATTATCTGCAGAATTTGATGGGTCACTAATAAAGTCGTACCCCGGTACTAACTTATTGTCTAGATCTTCATGGGCAAGAAAAACACCTGTATCAATCACTGCGACAATTACATCGCCTGTATCAGGATCAGGGCTGCCGGTTGTTAAATCCCAAGCTTGAGGAAGATTAATGGCTGGGTAATGCCATTGCTTCAAATAATGCGGATCATTGGGCACTTGCTGAATAGTGCGAATATAGTTAGCTTGTACGTATTCGACATCGTCACGCACACGTAGTTTTTTTATGGTATTTAAGGTTGTATAGCGTTCATAACTCACGGGGTTTAATGCTTGTAACTCTTTAAGGAAAGCCGGATCTTCTTGCGTGCTTGTCTTGTTCACACTAAATGCTTGCGCTTGAAGTGAAGGGAATTTTGCAAGTGCTGCTCGGTTGTTAGAAGTATGTGTCAACTGGAAAGGGCGGTTGTTAAATATTTTTTGTGCCGTTGACGAATTAAGCGAAGCATTAGCTGTTGAGGCATTGGTTGATGCGGCATTAGGTAAAGGATTAGATTCTTTAAATTTAATAATGGCTTCATTCATCATAAATTTAGGCATAGAGATGTTTGATGTACTGATGGCTGAAACAGCGTCAATACTTAAAACATATTTTGAGGTGCCACCAAAAGCGAATACTTGAATGTAGAAAGCATCATCATTATTTTCTTGATTGGGTACCGTGATAGATTCAAACTCTGTGACCGATTCTGAGCGACCAACTTCTTGAAAATCACTATTAAATAGGATTAGGTCTAGGTCACCTTGAAACGCTGAGCCAGTTATAGCAGTACTTTCAAAATCAACAATTTGTAAACGCAGTTTTTGGCCTGCTTGTAAGTTGACCTGATAAAAATCACTAAAATCTGTCGAATTTTCAAAGCGATCACCTGCACGAAATGTTCTTTCAGCCGTTGCAAAGCCATTTACAGTGTAAAAGTTTTGAAGCGATTGCGCTCCTCCAAAGGTGTTGTTACTTGTATTAATGATGGAGGCAGGGTCATTGATGTCACTGTCAATATCTACAAGAGCCGCTGGTGTTATTGTTCCACTTATTGTAAAAGATGGTATTTCTTCTGGTGGCGTTGTGGATAAGGTATCTGAGCCACTACCTCCTCCACCACATGAAGCCAGTAGAATAGAGAGTATGAAAATATTGAAATGGTTTAAACAGCGCGGCATTAGATTACTTCCTGTGACTTGCCCTGCGGGCATTTTTGTATCGTTCATCAATAAAAATTATTGAATTCTTTAAATGATAAGGAAAATCATGCTATTTTCCAAAGAAACTAATGTAATGACTTGTTATTTTGTGAACTAGTTTCAATCACTTAGCTGTGTCGAGAGCCGATGATATTATACTTATTAACGCATGAACGTGAACTAAATAAAGCATCAAATACTGGACGATTAGTGAAAAAATGTTTGGGTGACTCAGTTGAGGTCATTGTTTGGAAGCGCACAGAACCAGACTTGAATTTAATTGAATTGATTCATCAGGGTAAGGTTGCGATGCTTTATCCTAATCGGCCAAGTCAATACAGTGCAAGTTCTGTGGAGTTAGACCACGATGCGACGCTTTCAGAAAGTGGTGTGACAAATAACAAAACTTGCGAAAGTAAGACCAACGTGGAGGATTTTGAATTATTTTTGATTTTAGATTCAACCTGGCAAGAAGCACGCAAAATGTACAATCGCAGTGCTTATCTTCAGCAAGCGACAAAAATTAACCTTCAAGTGGATATACCTTCTATTTATCGTAAAAGAAGGAACCAGATTGAAGGCGGTTTAAGCACTGCAGAGTGTGCGATTGAACTACTTAAACAAAAAGGTAAGCAAAGTCTCGCTTCAGAACTTCAAAAAGATTTCGATGCGTTCAATTCAAACTGAAAAATCGTATTTGAAGCGAGTATTTTTAATAATAAACGTTGTTGCATAATAGTTGTATTAACGTGGGTGTAACCACCCGGGTAAAAAACTATAAGGATCGGTACTTATTTTGTCATCATATGGTATTTGGTGGAATGCCAGTTTAGTCATTAAATTTCCATCTTTACAAGCATCAAAAAGCTCTGTGCAACCACCGATAAATTCACCTTTAATGAATATTTGGGGAAAAGTATTGCTGCGGGTGTGGTCTCTCAGGGCTGCGCGGATTTTACCGCCACGGTCATCGTTCATGTATTCAACCGAATCCAGATCAACTGAACGATACTTGATACCATATTCCTTTAATGCTTTTCGAACAGACCAGCAGAATTCACACCATTCAAGAGCAAACATTACCACTGGGTTTTGGTCATCATGAATAAAGGTTTTTAAATCCTTCACAGCACCGGGATCTAATTCATTGACGTCTTCTGATACTTTTGCTGGTTCAGGTGAAACATCAAAGCGATAACCCGGAGTTGAGCGTGAGATCATTTCTTCTTCTGCACTCATTTCTGTTGCAACGCCGTCAAATAAAGGTGTTGTTAAATATCGTTCGCCGGTGTCAGGTAGCATGCATAGAATATTTGAGCCTTGCGGTGCAGTTTTAGCCAAATTTAGCGCACCCGCTAGCGTGGCGCCCGCTGAAATACCCACGAATATACCTTCCTTTTGTGCAAGGTCTTTAGCGCACTGTAATGAAAAATTTCCATCTATCGGTAAATAACCATCAATATGATTTTTATCGACGACTTGCTCAGCAAGTTGAGGGATGAAATCGGGCGACCAGCCCTGCATGAGGTGTGGTCTAAAATTAGGGTGACTTTCATTATGAGAGCCGTCGCTGTTGCGCTGTTGTGCGACACCGCTCGCCAGTATTTGAGCATTGTCAGGTTCACACAGCATGACTTTAGTCTGAGGGCTTTTAGCTTTTAACGTTCGGGAAACACCATTGAGTGTGCCGCCTGTGCCGAAACCGCTGACCCAATAATCCAAAGTAATGTCGGCAAAATCTTCTAGAATTTCAACAGCGGTCGTACGTGCATGTGTGTCTGCATTGGCTGGGTTTTCAAATTGCTTAGGTTGCCACCAATCATTTGCTTTCGCTAATTCAGCTGCTTTATTTACCATGCCTGAGCCTTTTTCAGAAGCAGGTGTTAGCACGACTTTAGCACCTAAAAAACGAATCATTTTTCGACGCTCTACACTAAAGTTTTCGGCCATGGTGATCACTAAAGGATAGCCTTTTTGAGCGCACACCATCGCTAATCCGATCCCCGTATTACCGCTCGTTGCTTCAACAATTGTTTGACCTATTTTGAGCTCACCACTTTTTTCTGCGGCTTCAATAACGCCTAATGCAAGCCTGTCCTTTACCGAACCCATTGGGTTAAAGGACTCAACTTTAACGAAAAGGTTAACGTGTTCCGGTGCAAGTTTATTGATGCGTACCACTGGCGTATTACCCACTGTTTCAAGTATGTTGTTGTATCGTTTACCCATGATTTTCTCCTTTAATAAAAAGGTTATGCAAATATATTAGTAGGTTGGGGGGAGTAACACGAACCCCAGCAATGCTTAATATGTTACGCCCATTAATCGCCATCTAAAATGGTTGCTGTTGTCTATTTAGAAAATGAAACAGAAGTGCAGATGACAGGGGGAGTTACTTCAAGATAGAAACGGTTTTTCTCGGGCTTTTGCTCGAGAAAAACTCTTTTATCTCAAACAACAAGAACAGGTTGAGTTATATATTAAAGGGTTAGAGCTCGCAGGAATTTTATGACATGAATGATTTCATGATCATTTGTTCTTCTTTAATAATTTTGTCAAAAACTGGCTGAGCCAACACACGGTCAATATAAGCAGATAGCGCAGGCCATTTAGCTGCATCGCAATTTACTTGGCAGTGGGTCATCGAAACGAACATGCCACAGACAGCGATGTCAGCTAGCGTTAATCTACCCGCAACTAAATAATCGCCTTGTAACTGACCAGATAAATAGTCAAAAATTTCTGGTAGTTCAATGTTAATCGCTAAGTCGATCTCTTCTTGGTTTGAAGGTCGTTTAAAAATCACCGGCGCTAAGACTCTCTCAGCAAATAAATGCCCACCAATAACACTGGTCATTCGGCTGTCTGCATACTCTTCAAACCACTGAACACGCGCACATTCAAAACTATCTTCAGGTAATAGCGCAGGGTGAGGCACTTCTCTTTCAAGATAAGCACAAATTACAGAGGAGTCTGGGATGTATTGGTTGCCCACTTTTAATAAAGGAATTTTTTCTAAAGGACTATTCTTAATGAACTCTTCTGGTTTATTGGGGGTAAAGGGGATGACTTGGACTTGCTCATAGCTTAAGCCTTTAAATGCTAAAACTAGGCGAGTTTTACGCACATAGGGTGATAAATGCGCGCCGAACAGCGTTAATTTTTCCATGATGATTCCGTTTTGTTGTTATATAAAATATTGAGACTAATTTATCTTTCGCTGAAAACCAATACACTAGCGAAGAAAAAAATGGGAATCAGTGTTGTAGTGCTTTGTTTAAACGAAGTTATAAAATATAAGTTAATAGAACGCCGTTTCGAAGACTAACAAATAAAAACGCTTTACACTGTTGCTAGAATTTAGGATTGTCTGCTTTTGTCAGGTAAATTATATACCGATCATCAGCCATAACATTTGCAAGAAGTAAGGTAATACTGAATGACACCAGATAAGACAAAGTACGAAGTAGAATCATTAAGAAAACGGTATGAATTGATTCTTACGTCAATGGGCGAAGGTGTTTATGGCTTAGACAAAAACGGCAATACAACCTTTGTTAATCCGGCCGCTGAGTTGATGACTGGTTGGGCAGAGGCTGACATCCTTGGTAAAGTTGTACATGACTTTCATCATCATTCACATATCGATGGTAGTGCTTATCATAAGCATGATTGTCCCGTTTATAAAACAGTTAGAGATGGAAAGCTTCGGCAAGTAGACAATGAAGTTTTTTGGCGAAAAGATGGTTCTCAGTTTCCCGTTGAATACATCGCGACGGCGATTCAATTAAATGAAAAAATTGTGGGTGCGGTGATTGTTTTTAAAGATATATCTGAGCGGAAGCGTTCTGAAAGTGAGCTCAAAGCGGCTTTGTACCAAGTTGAACAACTAAAAGAAAAGCTACAAGCTGAAAACAACTATTTGATTGATGAAATTCAGTCTCAACATAATTTTTCAAAAATTGTAGGAGGTGGGCCAGCCCTACAACAAGTAATTACTCAAATAGCGCATGTTGCACCGACAGATACATCAGTACTTATACAGGGTGAAAGTGGAACCGGTAAGGAGCTTATAGCGCGTTCTATTCATGGTGCCAGTCGTCGACGGGAACGGCCTTTAGTAAAGGTGAATTGCGGCGCGATCTCAGCGAGCTTGGTTGAAAGTGAATTGTTTGGCCATGAAAAGGGGGCATTTACGGGTGCTGTGCAACGGCGGATCGGTCGTTTTGAACTCGCGCACGGCGGAACCATATTTTTGGATGAAGTCGGCGAATTACCTCTCGATATTCAAGTTAAATTATTACGAGTGCTTCAAGAAGGTGAGTTTGAGCGTCTAGGTAGCAGTGAAACCCAGCGCGTAGATGTCCGAATTATTGCTGCAACAAATAGAAATATGAAGGAAATGGTTGATCTGGGTTCTTTTCGAAATGACCTTTACTATCGGCTCAGCGTTTTTCCCATTGAGGCTGTTAGTTTAAGACAGCGAAAAGAAGATATTCCACTCCTAATCTCCCATACCCTCGACAATCTAAGTGGTCGGTTGGGTAAAAAGTTTGAACGTGTTTCAGATACGTCTTTAAAGCAACTCATGAAGTATGACTGGCCGGGTAATATAAGAGAATTGCAAAACGTATTAGAGCGAGCTGCGATCGTTTGCTCACCGCCTGTTTTAGCCGTCAACACCTTACCTGATACCGCAATTGAAACAGAATTCAAACCAGACTTTAATGCCGTCACACTGCAAGAGGCGGAACGCCGACATATATTACAGGTACTCGCTTCAGTTGATGGTGTCATTGCAGGAAAGCAAGGTGCGGCAGCCTTACTTGATCTTCCGCCAAGTACGCTTCGTTCTAAAATGAAAAAATTGGATATTTAATCTAAACCCCTCTGAATACTTCTTCCAATCAAATATAGACACGATATATCGCGCCGACGCGATATATCGTGTCTATATTTCGTGTTTAAATGTGATTTTAGATTAATGTATTCTAAAATAATCAACTAAATCAAAAGGATATGTGCATATTTTGTCGTGGCATACTGTTTGCAGTATAACTAGATTATAAGCCGATGCTGTATTTTTATCAGGTACCAATTTAACCGATAGAAGCAAAGCGAAGCGGTCTGTCTTAGGTAACAAGTGGCACCCAAATATGTATCAATACAATGAGCGTGATCGTTCAAGTTTGTCTGCGCGAAGAGGTATTTTTCAACGACAGTTAGAGCGTCATCTTGATGGTAAAGTCAGTGATGAAGATTTTAGACCCGTACGTCTTCAGCAAGGTTTATATATTCAGAGGCATGCCCCAATGTTACGTATTGCCATTCCATATGGCATGGTTTCGGCAATTCAATTACGTGCCTTAGCTGACGTAGCGCGTCGTTACGATAAAGACTATTGCCATATCACAACGCGACAGAACATACAGTTCAATTGGCTAGCGTTGAACGATATACCGCAAGTATTAACAAGGCTCGCAAAGGCTGATCTTCATTCGATACAAACAAGTGGTAACTGTATTCGTAATATCACATCAGATCCTTTTGCTGGTGTTGTTGAAGATGAGGTGATTGATCCTCGTCCCTATTGTGAGCTTATTCGGCAGTGGTCGCTTGGGCACCCTGAATTTGCTTTTTTACCCCGAAAATTCAAGATTTCAATGACAGGTTCAAAAGAGGATAGGGCGATCATCCAAGCGCATGATATCGGTCTAAGGCTCGTGTTCAATGCTCAAAATGAAATTGGTTTTCAAGTGTTGGTAGGTGGTGGTTTAGGTAGAACGCCTGTCATTGGTTCGGTACTCTCTCTCTTCATTCCAGAGGCTGAAATTCTTGATTACCTCACCTCAATACTAAGAGTGTACAACCAATATGGACGACGGGATAACAAATATAAAGCTCGTATAAAAATATTAGTTAAAGCGATAGGGATTGATCAATTTAGGGCTCATATACAAAAAGAGCTACATGAAGTTCAACAATATAGTAAGCCCTTAACGCCTGACCAAGTTGAGTCCTATGCTGTGCACTTTAAACAGCCGGACTATGACTTCATCGGGGAGCATAAACTTACGCAACTCAATTCATCGCTACAGCATAAAAGTGATGATTTTACAAAATGGTATCAGCGTAATACCCATGCGCATAAGGTGCCGGGGTATCGTTCAGTCACTGTATCGTTGAAAGATCATTCTAATGCACCAGGAGACATAAAAAGCCATCAGCTAGATGCCATTGCAGAGTTGTGCGAGACGTATTCTTTTGGTGTTGCTCGAACCACGCATGAACAAAATATTATATTGGCTGATGTACGGGTTGATCAACTAGATGTCTTGTGGCATCACCTGGATACGCTCAATCTTGCTTCGCCAAATATCGGCACCATCAATGACATGATCTGCTGCCCAGGGTTAGATTTTTGTAGCTTGGCAAATACGCAATCGATACCTGTCTCAAAAGCAATACAAACTGTATTTTCTGATATGGATTATGTCTTTGATATTGGTGACCTGACACTCAATATTTCAGGATGTATGAATGCCTGTGCGCATCATCATTTAGCCAATATTGGCATTCTAGGGGTGGATAAAAAAGGGCAGCAATTTTTTCAAATTAGCTTAGGGGGACAAAAAGGGAACGATAGCACAATCGGTAAAATTCTTGGCCCAGCATTTAAAGCTTCTGAAGTACCTGAGGTCATTGAAAGAATAATTCAACTGTATTTACATTGTCGAGAAGATGCTGAGGCAAAAAACGATAATGAATCATTTATCGACACGATTTCCCGAGTCGGCATTAAATACTTCAAGGAGGGTGTTTATGGTCATGCTCATTAAGCAAGGAGAAGTTATATCTGAGCCTGTGATGACAAAAGTTGATGTGATGTTCACGGCTGAACTACAACATGAAGATATTACGCACGACTTCATGCAACAGCTTTTATCCCTTCCGTTGTTAAATATTGAACTAGTAGACTTTAATGATGGCCGAGTATTCTCATTCATTCGTCTGCTAAGAACTCGCTATCAATATAAAGGTGAGCTAAGGGTTTCAGGTCAGTATTTGATTGATCAAATGGCCATGTTAAAAGCCTGCGGTGTTGATTCATTTTCATTGCCTGATGGAAGCGATTATGAGCATGCCTTATTTATTTTGAACAACACTCCCGAAAACAAGTTTTAAACGTCTGATCCAAAGAAGGGCCGTTATGAGTACGATTATCCCGCTAATTAACGTCACAGAAACAATCTCTGAAAGCAAAAGTGATTTAAACGTTGAGCGCTCAGTCCACAATAAATCAAATAAGGCCTCTTACGTAACAGGCGCTAAAATTTATGTACGGCAGATGAAAGGTTTTTTTCAACGTATACGAAAATTTAGTTTAAGCTTTTTACTGTTCATGTATTTTTCATTCGCATGGATTGAAATTGATGGTACGCCACTCATTCTATTTGATCTGGTTGCACAAAAATTTCACTTGTTTGGCTTAGTTTTATGGCCACAAGATTTCACACTGTTAGCATTTGCGCTCATTATTTCCGCTTTTGGTTTATTTTTTATTACATCGTTATTTGGTCGTGTGTGGTGTGGTTATAGCTGCCCTCAAACGGCATGGTCTTTTATGTTTATTTGGCTAGAGGAGTTTTTTGAAGGCAGTCGGCAGCAGCGCATTAAGTTAGACGAATCGTCAATTAACTTGAACAAAGCTGCAAAAAAAACAGCCAAACATTTAAGTTGGATCGTTGTTTCTATTGCAACAGCGATTACTTTTGTGGGTTATTTTTACCCCATAAGAGAGTTGGTGGCCGCCATATTTACTTTTTCTCTAGATAGTGGTGTCGCCTGGTTTTGGCTTATCTTTTTTACGAGTGCAACCTACCTCAATGCGGGGTGGTTACGAGAAAAAGTGTGTGTCTATATGTGTCCATATGCCCGATTCCAGTCTGTTATGTTCACTGAGAATACGATGGTAGTTGGTTATGACAAAAAACGTGGAGAATCTCGTGGTAGTCGCTCCAGGAGTGAAAAAAATTCTAGTTTAGGAGACTGTATAGACTGTCAAATGTGCGTTCAAGTTTGCCCAGTAGGTATCGATATACGAGATGGCTTACAATATGAATGTATTGGTTGTGCGCTGTGTATTGATGCTTGCGACAGTATTATGACTAAAATGAATTATCAGAAAGGATTAATTCGTTATGCTTCAGAAGTAGAATTTGAACAAGGTAAACCGACTAAGAAGCTAGATGTGAGAGCCATGGCTTATGGTCTGATTTTATTGGTATCTATTGGCATGTTTGCCAACATTATGGTCACTCGACCTCAGGCAGAATTGTCTGTATTGAGAGATCGAGGAGCGCTTTATAACCTTAATGGCATTGGCCAAGTTGAAAATTATTTCACCCTCAAAATAGTAAATAAACGTGAAGTTCAGGATGTATTTACGCTAAACGTTGAAGGGACCAATGTGATTGATCTACCCGAGGTAAGTTTTAAAGTTGGCCCAGGCGAAGTAAAAATGTTTCCGGTCACTGTGGCGATCGATCAGGCTCAAATAAAGCAATCCACTAATTTAATTTCATTTATAGTACAGTCGCAGTCAATGGATGAAATAAACGCCAAAGCAGAAAGTAAATTTTTGGCTTCGGTCAATGAATGATTAACAATAGAGTGGACAAGATTATTAGAGGTCAACACCTTAAAAAACAAAGCATTGTGAACCAGCGTTCTATCAATAAAAGTGCTGAAAATCAAGATGCAGTCAATAAGAGAAATATGGGGGTAATGACCACGCTTATTGCAATTACTTTGCTTGCAGGTAATGGATATTTTGCAAAGGGCTTGGTCGCAGACACATTGGCCTTAACCTTGTTACGGTCGTTTATTGCAGCCATATCAATACTCTCGTTCGTGTGGGTGACAGGGCAAAAGATACGTCTCGAAAACCGTCGAGATTATATGATTTGTGCTCTAGCAGGCTTATTGCTCGGGGTGCATTGGTTATGCTTTTTTTACTCAATGCGTGTATCAACGGTCGCACTGGGTATGACTACGTTATATACCTATCCCATTATAACGCTCTGGTTAGAAGCCTTTATCCTTAAAAAGGAAGTTGATACGCGTGATTGGATAAACACATTCATTGTGGTAATAGGTGTTGTATTGATCGGAATGCCGGCGGCCCTAGGTATAAATGACGGGGGGTTTTTGAGTGAAGACGCTTCAACAAATAATCTCTTAGGTGTTGGTTTAGGTTTGGTCTCAGCTCTGTGCTTTGCAGCCCGGAATATTCTACAGCAGCAATTTTTAAGTACTTATACCCCGCATAAAACTATTTTTTACCAAGTCATCATGATTAGTTGCTTGATGTTGATATTTTTTGGTGTTGATATTTCCCAAAATCTATCGCTAAATTTAGCCAAACAAGAGGGCATACAGTGGATTTTATTAGGTGTTTTTTTTACAGCGATACCTCATTCACTCATGGCGTCAGGCATCAAAAATATTGGCGCTAAATCAGTGTCCATTATTGGTTGTTTACAGCCAGTAATAGGGGCATTTATTGCTTATTTAATACTTAATGAACTTTCTTCTAATATTGTAGTCATAGGTTGTGTAGTGATCATGACGGGGGCGGTGCTTGAAATATATCATCAGGGGAAACTAAACCAACGAAAGTGATTCATGAATTAAATGTTTGAAGCGTTTGGCCTTATCGGGATGATAAGGCCTTTTTTTTGCATGTATACTTTCCAGTTTTATACAGAAAGAGACATTACGATTCGTTCAGCCAGTGTTTCAGCTTCATCTAAGCGAGCATAAATACTACCTTGTATTTTAGCTTCCATACCAAATACATGAAGGCCTGGTAGGTCATGCGTATAGCCATTCGCATTTAGGCATGCCGATGGCAATAACGTATCAAGACCAGTTCGGTAACCTGTGGCACAGATTACGTGATCGAAATAACGGGGTTGCTTGTCTTGAGATACAAACTGTTCCGCTTCTTTAAACATAACCTGCGATGCAGTAAACCTATCAACACCCGACGCAATACTGACTTTTCCTAACTTAAGTGCTTTTATAAAACCATTATCGAAACCGGGTGCAACACCAGACTTCGTCATTCTACTTGCAAGCCCAAGTTTAGGTGTTGTAATGCCGTATTTTGTCAAATCACCAAAACATAAATTAGAAAATAGCTTTGCTAATTTATCTTGAAACCAAATAGGGAGTTTGGCTAATATCGGTCCTAAAATTTGCGAAGGAATACCAGCTATATAGGTGGGCATTAAATGGCAGCCATTGCGCATCGATACCACTAGTGAAGCATAACAACCTCTGCGTACTAAATGGTTTACCGCATCAATACCTGAATTAGCGCCACCAATAATTAAAATATTCTTTCCATCATATTGTTTAATATTACCTAAATTTGCGACATGTCTAATTATACCCTGATAGGAATCCATGCCTTGCCAATACGGCATATAAGGCTCACGATCTGGGCCTGTAGCGATAATGATGTTTGAAGCACTAAAATGCCTTTCATCAGCAGCTAAATCCCATATACCGTTGGAAGACTCAATAGAAGTAATTTGAGTGTTAAATAAAATATCTAGCTGAAACTCTTTTTGTAAATTATTTGCATAGGATTCTAAATAAGTAATGTAATCATCACGAGATATAAATGTACCTTTGCTCTTAGGAATTGGCATGTCAGGTAAGCCAGATAGCAAACGGTGGGTATTGAGTGATAATTGAGGGTGGCGAAGTCGCCATGCTGATGCAATGTTGGATGCCGCGTCGACGATTAATGGGCGAATTCCTCTTGCTAAGAGATGATGAGCAACCGTTAGGCCTGAGGTACCTGCACCAATAATGATAACATCATGCATGAGTAATTTACTTTTTAGGGGCTGTTGTAAGGGTGTTGAGGTTATCTACGTACGCTTTCAGTCACTTTTCACGCTAACATATACTCGCATTTTATCTTTTGCGTAAGGTTTGTTCAATTACCAAAAGCGAAGACTAAGCTCCAAAATTTAATCGCATAAAATACCTGTGTTTATTGTATTAATTTATAAACCTTAAGTGCTTAATAATTAGCTTGTATTAGCCTTATAAATCAGTCTGCAGTAAACCAAGTCGCTTTCAGCGCTAGGTGCTTGTTTATATTTGGGATTAGTGAATGGCTATAACTTTTGGCAGCATTATTTAAAATGTACTGTAATTTTGAATTACAGATAGCTCAATAATATTTAAGCTTACATTTGAATAAAATTAGGACTAGACTATTTCCTTATTGTTTAAAAATTGATCAATAAATAAACCTGCATGTCTTAGTTAAACGTCACTTCGTATCTTTTGTGCCGGAGGGTTCCATGAATACAAACAACCTGACTATTCAAGAAGCAACCGAAGAAGCTGCGCATGAACATATTACAGCGATTGAGCTTGATATTATTGTTTCCAATACCCGGAAGCTGAACAAAAAAAGAGATCGGGATATTGAACGAATACATACTGTTTTATCCAGTGTTGAAGAACAATTAGCTGATTAACATGCAATAAAGCTTACTAAATTACTAAGCTGTGAGTTTTTAACAGAGCTTCATTTAAGGCTTTTGTAAATTCCTACAAAGTAGGTTTTGAGTTAATATTGGGTGAAGCGGTATCTTCAGACATAGGTTTGCGTTTAGAAGAAATCTTCGGTTTAGTCATGAGTTATGGTTATTAATGTTCAAAAATATCTTTACTCAAACTAATGAAATTGAGATGTTTCAATGCAGTATTTAGATAATAATTTGTAAAAATCTGTGCGGTTACGTTGAGCAATTTTGGCAGCGTGTGCCACGTTACCTTCAGTAATTGTCATCACCTTGTTCAGGTAGTTACACTCGAATTCTGCGCGAGCATCGTTGAATGATGGAAGATAGCAGGCTTGGTTTTCCAAAGCCTGTGCGACTAAAGCAACGGGAATAATCGGTGTAGTGGTTAATGCTAATGTTTGATCTATAACATTCACTAATTGACGGATATTTCCGGGCCATGGCGCAGCAGTTAGCATTTGTATGGCTTCAGGAGAATAACCTTTGGCTTTATGAAGCTGTCTTTGTTCTAGCAGGTAACGGACTAACATGGGAATATCTTCGGCGCGCTCAGCAAGTGTTGGAATTTTGAGTTTGATGACTTTGAGGCGGTAATAAAGATCTTCTCTAAATCGTTGGTTCTGCATGGCATCTTCAAGATCACAATGAGTGGCCGATATAATCCGTACATCAAAAGATACTGAATGAGTGCTTCCAACTGGGCGTACTTCGCGATCTTGAAGCGCCCTTAATAATTTAACTTGTAACGTTGTAGGCATATCTCCAATTTCATCTAGAAATAATGTGCCACCATTGGCTGATAAAAATAATCCGGTATGCTCGTTAATAGCGCCCGTAAAGGCGCCCTTAACATGTCCAAACAGTTCTGATTCAAGTAAGTGTTCAGGCAGGGCGCCACAGTTAATTGCAATAAACGGTTTACTATGGCGAGGGCTTGCACTGTGTATCGCTCTAGCTAATAGCTCTTTACCGGTTCCGCTTGCGCCAGTAATCAATATACTGACATCGCTTTGAGCCACTTGATACGCTTGTCCAAGCAGTGTTTCCATACGTTCATTTTGAGTTACAATTTTGGAACACCATTCTTCGCTGGTTTGTGATGTTTGTTGCAATGCATCTCGAATTGAAGCGAGGAAAACATCGCGATTGATGGGTTTAGTTATAAAGCTGAACACCCCTTGCTGAGTTGCGGAGACAGCTTCTGGAATAGACCCATGAGCTGTCATAATAATTACTTGTAATCCCGGTTGTATTGCTTGTATTTTTCCAAATAAAGCTAAGCCATCAATGCCTTCCATTCTTAGATCAGTAATGACCAAATCAGCCCTTTTTGTTGCTAGCCATTTAAGTGCGGATTCGCCGCTATCGACGCAATCGACTAGATAATCTTCGGCTTCAAGTCGTAAGGTTAGCAAGCGCAACAAACTAATGTCATCATCAACTAATAGAATTTGGGGTGTGCGTTTCATGGTGTCACCTTCGGTTTGATTTTATTTGGACGACGCTTCATTCTTTGTTCGATATTCGTTAGTGCTTCGATTTTATTTTCGAGCACCTCATTGACTAGCTTTTGTGTTTTGATTGACCGATCACGGGCGTTAAGTTGACGCTGTAAAAGCACAACTTCTGATTTGTTTTTTTGAAAATAAAGATTAAGTTTAAGCATATAATCATGCAATGCTTGTGAGCCATATTCGCGTGATTCGATATGCTTTGAATTTAACTTATTCAGCAATAGTTGTTCTGCCTCTCGAAGTTCTCGATAACTGGCCTTGTCATGTGTCAGCAAAAAAACGCGTGACCAGATCTGTTGGTTGCTGCTGGGTGTTTCGACGATGTTCAATGCCTTTTTACGCGCCAAGGGCGCTAACATAAGCGCCTCTATCCAGTCGTCAGTTGCATGATTTTCTTGGCTTTCTGGTTGATTAGGCTCACATTGCAAGAATATATCCGGAATAGTAGGCGTGACCTCCAAGCTAGGTGCTGTGGTCGAATGTAAGGTGTAGCAACCTGGAAGGCCATGAGCGATAAGTAAAATGGAGAGTATCATTGCACACTGTGAATTAATTCTTCGAGCGCAGCGCAAAGCGGTTGTTTGAAAGCTGATACTTTGCAAGTACGTCAGTAGGTAAGCACACTTTATAATCAATTTCATAAGCCATCCAACCTAGCATGCCTAGATGCTGGGAGAGCATTGTTTATATCGGTTTTCACCGAACCGTTAAATAATGCATCACTCCTGTGCTGGCCTGTAATATTATCGCTACTGGTACTAGGTGGGGGTTGCAAAGGAAGCTGTAGTTGAAAGCAAATCTCGGCCAATGGGTGTTTGATTAACTCTAATGTGCCGCCATGTAGTAAGGCGCATTCTAAAGCGACTGATAAGCCGATGCCCGAACCTTTAATTGTACCCATGCGCGGCTGGCTGCCTTGTTCAAATGGTAAAAAGATACGTTCTCGATCTTCACAAGGTATCGCTATGCCATGGTTGGCAACCTGAAGTGTTAAGTTATTGTTATCCGTCTGCCAGCTGATCCACATTCTTGCTGGCTGCGTACTGTAATAAATAGCGTTTGATATTAGATTGCTCAATAAGGTTCGTAGCTTTACTTTGTCGGCAAATAAAGTTTGTGATTGTCCATCCAGGCAATAATGTAGAAGATTTTTTTGAATATCTAATCGGTATTCGTGTAAGACTTCGTCGATCAATTTACCTAAGTCAAATTGGCTTATCAAAATTCCACGTTGATATTTAAGCGCGTTATAATCGAGTAAATTTTCAATGATACGTTGTAGTTGCTTGCCTTTATCTTGAAGAATTTCTACTACTTCATGTTGTGAATCGTTCAGTGGACCAAGTAGCTGTTCGCCAAGTAGGTCTGCACCTTCACGCAAACTAGCAAGCGGGGTTTTCAGCTCATGGGACATTTGTCGTATAAGTCGAAGCTTTTGTTTTTCAAGTGCGAGCAGACGAGTTTGAAGCCAATGGAGCTTTTCTCCAAGATTGTTCAGCTCTTTAGGGCCATGAACCTGGAACTCTGTCGGAGCTTGACCCGACCCGAGTTCTTGGATGATTTTTTCAAGTCTTTGTATCGGGCGTATAATTAGAAAGGTAAACAGCACGCTCATTATAATACTCAGCGGCACCAGACTGACACCTTGCCACAGTAACTGCGATTTCACCTTCGCAGCATCTTCTGCTAGTCGCTCGGAACGCTGTTCAATTAAACGTTGAATTTGTTGTGCTAGTTGCTGAGTATGTTTAGTAAATAGATCAAAGCCGATTAAGGTTTTTTCATAGGTAATCGAATCATAAGGTGCTGAACTAAGAGTGTCTATCAATGCTTTTGATATCACTCTTATTCGCTTACACACTGCTGAGAACTGTTGTGAAAACTCGCTATTGCAAATGTTGTTTAACTCTAAGGTGAAGCTATCTTCAGTGAGCTGAAAAATACCCTTTAATTTTGAATCCCCTAATACCTGGTACTGTCTGGCTGCATGCTCCATGTCCAATACAATTTCGGGCAGACTTTGGCTGCTTTTGGCAAGCGATACAATTTCAAGCGTGACCATACGGCTTTTCATCGACACACTTTCCAAGGCTTGCATCGCATTAACGAACAAAGCACCGAGTGGCGTCATCACAAGTACAAAAGAAATGACAACCAATTGCAGTAATGAGCGAGGGCGAAACAAGATGGTAGGCATCTGCATACTCCATTAATGAGTCCTATTAGTTTAGAAGTAGTTGGGCCTAACGACTACTTACAAGACCAACTTTCTGTTAATTATCAAGTGTCGCCAAATCAAGACAGGTAACTTTTTGTTTTATAAGTAATAGTAGGTGTTGCAGCGATATATTGTCGCAAACTAGCGACAATATATACGGTGTTTTGTTTCAATAAGTTATGAAGAATTCCATAACTTATTGAAACAAAGTGTTTAATTGTAGTTGGTACTCAATTAGCAATAGCTTAATAAGCAATAGTCGTCTTAAGGCTAGTGAGAAACCTAGCGATACTCAGTATTCATCACTGTTACGGTTGTGTTTACGGTAGTTGAGTGTGTAGTTTGTTGAAGTTAGGCAATGACGCTGGGTTGAGAGCGCGAAGTAAAAATAGAATTTACTCGCATAATATTGAAATGCTAATAGAGGATTAATCTTATGATAATTCGTATCGCTACAACCGCATTTATACTGCTATTTTGTACAGGAACAATTGCCGAAGGTATGAGTAAAGAAGCAAGGACGCCTGCTGCACAGTTGCAGGAAGACTTTATAGCCCTTGATCAGGATGGAAATGGTAAACTGAGCCGAAATGAACTTAACGCTAACCCCGAATTAGCTGCTGAGTTTGTTGAGATAGATTTAAATGAGAATGCAGATATTGATTTAACCGAGTTTGTGATTTATAACAGTGAAGCGACTGCCGCTGGCGTACCTGGGGATCAATATAGGGAGCAATGATTTAAGTTGGGGCGGACAATATAAATGATCACCTGACTTGAATAGCGTTTTACCTCAATGTTACTAACGTAACTTTATTAAAGAGGAAGGGATTTATAATTAACCAATTGGTTAATAATTAGTCCCTTCATCCCTGTTAATTGACATAGTTCAGACTTCTTTGACTTAAGCTGTCCCCACCATAATCTAGACAAACAATTAAATGATAAGCACACAGATAATTTCAGCCATCATCGTAGCGCTGATGCCCTACAAAAATAGCCGCTATTGGAATCGTCACTACAATGTCCTAAAACTACAATTAAAGCCTTTTTGGACATTAAACTACCTCATTTCTGGTTGTTCAATTTATTCACTATTCAGACCTTAAAGTGGCCATTACTTAAGAAATAATTTATAGCCTTTAATAGGTTACAAGCTGTGGTTTAGGTTATTTCAGGTGTTGTTTGATTTTGTATTGAAGTCAGAGTATTGATCATATATGGCTTGGCTTCCGCTTATGAAATTTGAAATGGCTTTAGTCAATTAATGGATGAGGGGGGGCGACGGTATTCGTTTTTTCGAGCTATTTCTGTCATTGGTTGTAAGTAGTGAAGTTGACTTTAGGGCCGATAACATTAAAAAATGTTGTGGTTTTGGTTTGCAAAAAAATGGTGGGTACATGCCCTTGTTAAACAATCAAATAAAGTTCATATCCTTTAAACTCTAGTTTTAATTTAGGCGTATAAAAGAACGATTTGGTACAGAACCTAGAAATAGCTCTCCAATGAGGTAATTATTTTTTGGGTTCGAAATTAAAATTGACGTAATACTTTGAATTTGATATGTTTTTTTAAATTTCGTTGCCAGAAATAGATTCTAAAGTGATAGTATGATTGAATCATTTGAATACGCTATTAAGTTTCAAAATGTTATGAAAAGTATTATCCCAGTTATTATTTTAGTTTTTCTTTGCGGGTGCAGTTCGTTAAGTAGAGAGATGACTCCAGAGGAAAAGGAACAACATCTTAGTGATGTTTACGTCATTAAAGAAACTGTAGTGAAGCCAGTTTATCTATTAATTAGAGAGTCATGTAGATACAACATGAGCAATGGGCATTGGCCCGAAAGAAATGAAAATATTACTTCTTCAGGAAGTTTTGATCATCTAAAAATTATTTCGTCAGATTCTAGAGAATATAAGCTAAATTTAAAAATTGAGTCTGTCGAAGGTTCTGCTGATATCTCAGTATTTAAGTATGAGAATGATAAATTTGAAAAACCATATGGTTTTAGTTTAGTAGCAAGGTTTCCTGGTGGTTTAGGAATGAAAGTAAAGAGTCATTTCAGTTGCTCTAAAAAAGGTTTTACTGATGCTGAACTCTTAGATTATTCTTCTGATGTGGCTTCTAGGCTTAAATCATACAAAGTGTATAGTGATATGGAACTTAGGAAAAAAGAAAGCTCAGTAACTGAGAAAACGTTTGAGCTTGGAGCGCAAATAGCCATATGTATGCTTTTAAAATTGGAATCTAGTTCATGCAAATAACCAGGAACTTAACAAGTTTAGCCAGCATCACCCTGTTGGATTTCTAACAGCTCATGCTAAATGCGTAAATGGCTGTAGGAGGTCCAATGGACAAAAGTGATCGTTCCAATTGTGGTCGAAAAATACGCAAGACAATGTCTGACAAATACATGTCCTGTTTAGGGGAGTCTTCTCTTCGATGCTCGGCCCAATATGTAGCCTTAGGTCAGTATAACCATGATTGAAATTAAGTGTCCACAAGAGCTGGCGCGATTACGCCGCCTTGCCCTGACTGCACAAGGTTTGCTTCAGGCTCAGCCCTTTGGGCGTGGTTTGGAAGGGGCGCGTAAAGCGATTAACCACATTGGTTATGTGCAAATCGACACCATATCTGTGGTGGAGCGAGCACACCATCATATTTTTCACTCTAGAGTGCCTAAGTTCAAGTCAGTCATGACCAATCAAATGTTGCTCGATGGTGACATTTTCGAGTATTGGTCACATGCGGCGGCTTTTCTGCCCATCGCTGATTTTCGCTTTTCCTTACTCTACAAACGCGCCATTAAAAGTGGCCAAACCCACTGGTATAAAAACCCTGATAAAAAGCTTATGGGGGAACTGTTGGTACGCATACGTTCTGATGGCCCGATACGATCCCGCGATATTGAAACTAACGCCACAAAACGTGCAGGCTGGTGGGACTGGAAACCAGCCAAAAAAGCGCTCGAACAGTTGTATATGCAAGGTGACCTAATGGTCAGTGATCGCGAAGGTTTCCAAAAAACATATGATCTAACCGAGCGAGTACTACGATCTCACGTAAATACACAAATGCCTAGCATGGAAGAATTTGCGGCACACATTGTAGACCAGCAGTTACGCTGCCATGGGTTTGTTTCGCTGAAAGGGCTGACCTACCAGCGCAGGAATACTGAACTACGCAAAGCTGTGAAAGCTTTGGTAAACGAAAGATTGGCACAACGCACTTTAGAAGAAGTGCAAGTGAGCAGTGGCGAAGTATTTATATTGGAAACGGGGGCGCTCGAACGCCGCCTTCCTCGGTTGAACAGTCGTATGTTGATTCTTTCGCCATTCGATAACAGTGTCATTCAGCGCGATCGGCTCAAAGCACTGTTTCAATACGACTATAAGATAGAATGCTATGTACCCTCAACCAAACGACAGTATGGCTACTTTTGCCTGCCGCTACTTTACCGGGGTGATTTTATTGGGCGGATGGATTGTAAAGCCCATCGAAAAATTAGCCATTTAGAGATCAAATCACTACATTTTGAATCACATAATTTTGATGTGGATTCAGTCATTACTGCTTTTGTAGGTGCCATCGAACAATTCTGTCATTTTCAAAATTGTGACTCTGTGTCTTTGACTAAAGCCCACCCTAGGCATCTAACCCAAGGTCTGCAAAGTGCGCTAAAATCTCTAGTCTTACTACAAGACAAAGGCCGTGCTACGCGTGAACAGGCGAACAGGGCGCTGCTGTTGGACTAATTTTCTGCGGTGCTCCAATTTATCCTCAGAGCGTGGCGATATAAGCCAAGGAGGTCGATATAAAATCCAATTATTAGCATTGAATTCTGTACTTAAATCAATAAATTAAATACACGTATATCTATATTGTTGTCCTTAAGATGAGAGAGGGAAAGGGAAAGCGAAAGCGAAACAAGCAAGTTTTATGCAGTTCAATCCTTTATAATGCGCTTTTTAATTATATATTTGAGTGAATGATCTTTTGCATACTTTAGCCCAGCTAAAAAATTTAGAACTAACTGGAATTACCCGTTTACAGTTGTCTGAAAACCTAACCGAATTCCCAAGTGATATTTTTGAACTGGCAGATACATTAGAAGAATTAGATTTATCTAATAACCAATTATCTGATTTACCCGATGACTTATATCGTTTAAAAAAGCTTAAGATATTATTTTTTTCAAATAACTTATTTACACATTTACCCAGCTGTATTGCTAAATGTGAACAGCTAGAAATGATTGGGTTTAAAAGTAATCAAATTTCAGAGGTGTCTGAAGACTCATTACCGTTAATTACACGATGGTTAATATTAACAGACAATCAAATACAGAAAATACCGGACTCAATAGGCAGACTGACTCGTTTGCAAAAGTTAGCGCTGGCGGGTAATCAATTAACATCGCTTCCTGCATCAATGAGTAATTGTACAAATCTTGAGTTAATTCGTTTGTCGGCCAACAAACTTGAACAATTTCCTAATGTGTTATTAGACTTGCCAAAATTGGCCTGGTTAGCGTTTTCAGGTAATCCTTGTTGTGATGAGCGAGACCAACACCCAGGATTTAAAACTGTAAAATACGAAGACGTTAATCTGCAAGACGTTTTAGGGCAGGGCGCGTCCGGTGTTATTTCAAAAGCTAATTGGCTTAAAAATGAATTTGATTTCCCAACTACGGTAGCGGTAAAAGCATTTAAAGGTGATATCACAAGTGATGGATATCCAATAGATGAATTAGATGCCTGTTTAGCCACCGGCGAGCATGCAAACTTAGTTAAGCCGTTAGCAAAAATATCCCATGCTGATTGCTCCGCATTGGTTATGGAGTTAATACCCAGTGATTATTATAATTTAGGGCAGCCACCAAGCTTGCAAAGTTGTACGCGAGATACATTTACAAAAGGCCAAGCGTTTAATATTCAGCAAATTACAAAAATCATCGAACAAATGGATGATCTGCATCAACACTTTAGCGACAAAAATATCTGTCATGGTGATTTGTACGCACACAATGTACTGATCAATCAGGGCACACATGTATTGCTAGGGGACTTTGGTGCTGCATCAAAATATGGACACTTAACGGCTGATCAAAAACTAGGTATTCAGAGTATTGAACAACGCGCATTACACTTTTTTATTCATGATATGCTTTCTCTTTGTGATGAATCTGAGAAAAATTCGATTGAATATGACACGTTGAAAAAACGTATTAGCTAGGAAAGATGACTGACAATTTATACAGTAATTATAAACGTATTTTTTAGTGAACTGTAAAAACATACAAAGCAATCAATAACCGCTCACAAAAAACTGTGGGCTGGACTCGTTGACACTCTCCGCTGCTAAAGACATTAGCATGTAAGGATAATTATGCATATACCAAACAAATTCAAACAAAAAGATGAAAACCAACTAAAAGCTATCATTCGTGAATATCCATTTGGTACATTAGTTATGCATTCTAAATCAGGTATGGAAGCTACCCACTTACCTGTTATTCTGGCCAATTGCGAAGGTAAGGAGGTCATACATGCACATATAGCTAAAGCTAATAAAATATGGCAGTCGGTGGCAAGTGATGCTGAAGTATTACTCATTTTTAATGGACCTAATTGTTACATTTCACCAAACTATTACCCAACCAAAAAAGAATCTGGGATGGCCGTACCAACATGGAATTATGTAGTGGTTCACGTTAAGGGAAGAATCTCGTTTATACATGATGAAAAATGGATTTATAACATGATTAATTCTTTGACTAATGAACATGAATCTAAGCAAAAAATACCATGGTCTATGTCTGATGCACCAGATACCTATATCAAGAAAATGCTACCAGCAATCGTGGGCATAGAAGTATCAATTGACTCCATCGAAGGTCAATGGAAATTAAGTCAAAATCAACCTGAAGTTAATAAGTTTGGTGTTGTTCAAGGCCTTTTAGATAAAGGCGAGGCTCATGAACTTGAAATCTCAAAATTAACCAAAGAGCAAATATAAAAGCATGTTAACAAGCAACTAACTAGGACTTAAAACAGTTTGTTGTTTTCGGGCCTCAGAATATTAGCAAACTATTTTAAGCCTGTTATTTGGGCGTAATGTATTCGTTCAGATTAAGAGATAATTTCAAATGAAGACGTTGAGTGGCGGGTGTTTGTGTGGCAATGTTGAATATTCAATAACTGATAATTTAATGTATGCAGGTTACTGTCATTGCTCAGAGTGTAGGCGATGGACTGGCGCGCCGTTCTCAGCAACGGGTGGTGTTAAAAATACTGATTTCGAATTGATAAAGGGGGAGTCATTTTTATCCTCGTATAAAAAAGGTAAAAATTCAAATTCATATTTTTGTAATAATTGCAGTTCAATTGTCTACGGAAAGGTTCCCGAGCATAGTATGACCTACGTAATGTTAGGCACTCTTCTGGAGACCCCGTCATTAAAACCTCAGTGGCATATGTATACGGATTCAAAACTGGAGTGGTTTCAAATTTGTGATGACTTACCTCAATATACAAAGGCACCAATTACCGAGTGAGTCGCTCATAACAAACAATTCCAAGCGACCGGCTTCAGCGGCGTTTATCTAGGGCGGTAAAGTGGGCGAGCGTTAATTAAATAATGGGAAAGATAATGTCTGATAGTGATGTTGATACACCAGAATGGAAGGCAGGTACAACTCGACAAGCTCCGGTAATGAAAAATTATTCTGAGTTTGAGCCTGGAACCTATACTTTTAATGGGGTTTCTAGGGCTGTTTATAAGTCTGGTGAAGGGCCTGCTATTATCGTCATTCATGAAGTTCCTGCAATTTATGATGATGTGTGTAATTTTGCTCGTCGCTTAAATAAAGAGGGTTTTACAACTTATTTACCTTCATTGTTGGGTACGCCAGAGATGAAATATTCGACAAAAAATATTATTAAATCAATGGCTAAGCTCTGTGTGTCTAAAGAATTTAATCGTTTTGCTTTTCGAGAGGAGGCTCCCATTGCTGACTGGTTAAGAGCCTTAGCACGCGATGCTCACCGTGCATGCGGGGGCCCAGGCGTAGGTGCCATTGGTATGTGTTTTAGCGGAGGGTTTGCTTTGGCTATGATGGCCGATGAGTCGGTGATTGCTCCTGTATTATCCCAACCTTCAATGCCGTTTAGGCTAACTAAAAAACTTAGTCATGATATTGATGTGAGTGCGAAAGATATTCCAAAAATAAAAGCACGAATGGTTCGAGATGATATTTGTCTTATCGGTTTAAGGTTTACAGGGGATAAAATGGTACCTGAAAACCGGTTTAAATATTTAACAGAAATGTTTGGTGAAAAGTTTGTGGGTATTAGTATTGATTCTTCCATTGGAAACTCAAACGATATTAAGGCGGAGGCACACTCTGTTTTAACTCGTGATTATGTGGATGAAAAAGATCATCCAACCTACCAGGCTTTTCAAAAAGTTTTGGCGTTATTTAAAAAACAACTTATGCAGACTGACAGTAATAGAGGTTAGAGTATTGTCCATCTGAGTCTAGAAAATAGTGATGACTACAATATAGTAAAGGGATAGATAATGGCTAATACTTTCCTTTTTATGCAAGTTAAAACGACTGCTCAATGCCCTAAATCGGCACAGGTAATAGAAATATAAACTTTCGTGGGTAATGCCTGTATCCCAAAGACTTGTATTTTACATATTCAGCGCTTCGGGACTGATAACTTGAACTTAAATATACCTCGCTTGAAAATATTAGAAGGCTATAGATGAATTATCCTAAAGTTTTACCCCACGATTTACCAAAGCAAATTGGTGAAGATCTATTTGTTGTTCATGGTTGCGTTAAACCGAATCTTGTTGTACGTTTTACTCGAAACATGGCAATTGTGCGTGACCAGGGGCAGCTGACACTTATTAACCCTGTGCGTATGGATGATGCAGGTCTTTTGGCCTTGGAAGAATTAGGCGATATAGCTCATGTGCTTCGTCTTGGCCCTATGCATGGTATGGATGATCCTTTTTATGTAGATCGTTACAATGCTGATTTTTGGTCGTTTGAAGGTGGAACCACTTACACCCAACCCACCATCAAACATGCTTTATCCGAAGGTGGAGCACTCCCGTTTACCCATGCAAAACTCTTTGCGTTTAATCATTTGATCGAGCCTGAAGGTGCGATTTTGCTAGAAAGCTCTCCAGGGGTACTTTTGACCTGTGATTCGATTCAAAGCTATGCGTCATTCCCACATATGCCTCACACTAATTGGTTGGCTCGACGTATGTTACCTTTGTTAGGCTTCAATCGAGAAACTCTCATCGGTCCTTTATGGATGAAGCTTGCCGTCAAAGACAGAGGCGGTATTAAAGCTGAATTTGAACGGTTGTTAAGGCTCGATTTCGATCAGTTATTAGGTGCTCATGGTACTTTTGTTTTAAAAAATGCGCATACTGAAGTTGAACAAGCATTTGAAAAGATGTTTAGCTAAAGGTTTTATTCTTGGAGGGGCCACGCTGAATAAAAGGCGTAACTTGGACGTCGGTGCTATCAAAAATTGATTGAGCACTGAGTTTAAATTGCCACTAATTTTTTAGAGATCGTTCTTAAAATGTTTTATTTTACTGTTTATTGATGTTGCCGGTTTAGAGTGGATGGTAGAAAACATGAAAGCCCTAAAGAACAGAGTGAAACATTAAATAATCCTATAAAGGTCAGATATATAAATGGACAAGAAAGAATTTAAAACAGAGTGGTGTTTATTGCAAAATCAATTTGATAGCTATGAGAAGCACTCTTTATACATTAAATTACTCAGTGTTATTGTACTGATAGCGGCAGAGATATCAGGTGTGATAAATGTTTTTATGGTATCGGTATTGGCGGTGCTATGGCTTCAAGATGGAATTTGGAAGACGTTTCAGTCTCGTATAGAACCGCGATTATTGCAGATTGAAAAATGTATTTCAGAGGGAAATGAAGAAAGTGTATTTCAATTCAATAGTGAATTTCATAGGGTTCGTTTAAGTGGTGTATCCCTCATTACTGAGTATGTTCGTCAATCAATTAGACCAACGGTGGCTTTTCCTCACCTTGTACTGATTTTCATTTTATGGGTTCAATGCATATTTAGTTTATAAAATTGTTAAATATTAAGCATCAGCGTATGGCTCTTTGGGTTTCCCATATTACGGTGGGCATCTTTATAATTGATTTTAAATCAATCGGAGATGAGATTTATGAGCAGGTAAGTATCAAGAATTGATTTTCACCATAGCACGTAATGAACGAGCTGCTGTTGTAAGCCAGTTTTGTTGATGGTGCTAAGAAAATGGTTTGGTGATAAAATAATCTTGCCCAATATCAGTACCCATTTTTGTCAGTTCGACTAACAACTCTAAACTTTCCACCCCTTCTACCATAGTTTCTAGCTCTGCTCCTTTCGCTAGATTTAACATACATTGAACTATGTTTTTATCTTGAGGATCTTTCAGGATTCCTTGAACAAAAGATTTATCTATTTTTAATTTATCTGCATGGATCTGTTTAAATGACTTGTATGTAAGTTAGCTACATATAACCCATTCGGCCTTGTAATTCATGCTAGAAAGATGTTTGAACGTACGTCTAGGCAATTATTATTTGAGCATCGCTCTATTCTAATTTTAGTAGATATTTATTCATTAAGTTTGCCTGATACTCAAAACTTATAATAAGTTAAGACGCTCTACAAAAAATAGAATAAGTATGCCTAAAGCTTATGCCGTTCTTTTTTAACAAAAGAATTATGATCAACGGAGAGGCAGGGCATAAGTGGTGATGTTTTAAAAATTTTGGACTCTAGTATCACCAACTTATGGCGCTATGTCGTATTAGGTGAAAATATTTGAAAAGTAGAGCCATTAAGGACATAAGGATTAAATTTCACACAACTTACAAGCTCGTCTATTGTTATAGATTTATCTTCTTTCTAGGCTATCATTTAGTCTTAATGAGGATTAATTTTTTATACTGATTAATAATAATTATTGAGAGAGGACGTCATTCTTTTTTTAGCGCGATATTTGTGTGTTATTTGTTCGCTGCCTTTTTTTAAAAAGTACAGCTGCTGGGCTTTGAATATTAGTTTATTGTTCTTTGCTCACACTAGCAGCTTTGCTTTTTCTAAAGATATTGATGAAGCGTCAATGTCATCAAGCAATATTCAGATAGAAACCCAAAAGTTCTTAGATAAAACCTCATCGCTAAATTTTGATGAGATTATTGCCCTTTCGAATACGTCTTGGAAACGAGTCAATAATGGCGTAATGGGTTATCACTTTTTGGATGCTGACTACTGGGCGGCATCTGAGGGAGCTGTACTTTGGTTGAAAATGAAACTACCAGATAGCGGCACAGAGAATCTTTGGTTAGAGCTTTTGCCTAATGTAGGTATGGATGGAAAACTGGCCGTTTATGAACATGGTAAATGGCTGTGGAAAGAGCCCGTTAAGGGAGTGGATTCAGATACTATTTACCAACCGGCACGTTACCTGACTTTTTTGTTGGATACTTCTTTACCTGATAAAACAGCCTATATTCGACTAACGACTGAACAAACTTTTCAGTTTAGTTTGAAAGCGCACTCAATGGATGAGTTGCCCTGGTATTTTATGTCAGATACTTTGTTTTTTGGCTTGGTTGCCGGGATGTTATTACTGGCTATGATCTATAATTTTGCGATTGGTTTAAACGCTAAAGAACCGGCTTATCTCTACTATGCACTCTATGTATTTTGTAATTTAATCTACTCTATGATGATGGAAGGATATTTTCGCTTACTATTTCCTGAGTGGGGAAGTGCTGCGATAGTTTCGAATGCCGCCACCATTATCGTTATCCTATCGGCTATATTATTCGTTCGTAAATTTCTCGATACCAAAACTTCTTTACCTCGGCTAGATATCCTTCTAAGAGGGGTAATTATCGTCTGTGTTGTGTGGTGTGTCTGCCTGCTGTTTGTGCCTGATCTTTACAGTTATTTACTGACCATATTGATCGGTGCAATTAGTCCAATGTTGGCTTTAATTGCAGGCATTATGAGTTATCGACAAGGCCATCCAATGGCCCGTTATTTTATAATTGCCTGGTTACTATTTTTAATTTCAGCGGGTTGTTGGGGGTGGATGTGGTTAGGCGTTATCGAGCCAAAAGACTGGGTTATAAAACTGTACCTTCTCGGTACATTACTGGAGGTCGTACTATTGTCATTGGTGTTAGGGTATCGTTTCAGTTTTTTGAAGGCGCAAACTCAGACGCTTCATGCAGCGAAATCCCGTTATCGTGAGTTGAGTGAAACTGATGAATTAACCGGAGTCTTGAATAGACGTGGCTTTGTTAAACGTGTTGGAATGAAAATGCAGTCTTATTCTAGTGTGAATTTAGTGTGGCTAGCTTTGGATGTAGACCACTTCAAACGTTTCAATGATGCATACGGCCACCCTGCTGGTGATGATCTGTTGCAGAAAATGGGGGGATTACTCAATAAAAAAGGCCGAAAGGAAAATATAGTGGGTCGTATTGGTGGCGAAGAGTTTGCCATTCTGCTGGTGAATTGTCCGATGCCGGATGCCCAATATTTTATTGACCGGTTATTGATTGAATTTGAAGCAGTTAATATCACGACAAGTAAGGGTGAACAAGTGAGTACTACTCTGTCAATTGGCGTTACTGAGATACAGTTAGGCGAAAGTGTCGAACAAGTGTGGAAGCGAGCAGATGATTTACTTTACAAAGCAAAACAGAAAGGACGAAATAGGGCTGAGATTGGTTAGGTAAGTACCAAATATCAATGCTTGACGTAATTTTTTGACTTAGTTTTTTTATTAAGCGTATGCCTTCTGTAAGTCTAAAACTTCAGAAAATAAACTTGCTAATAGTTGTAGCAACCTCAACAACCGCATAGAAATATCGCTACAGTTTTAATTCAGAATCATTCTGTCGAAATCGTTCCAAGCAATGTTTTTGGCTTGAATTACTATTTGCATAAGTGTTTTTTGTAGAAACTAACCTATCATTTTTAGTCTATACTTGTTCAATATTTAGTCTTTTTTTAAAAATATAACGCAATATATGGAGATTATAGATGAGACGTTTCTTTACTTTTCTATTGATAGCATCAATTTCATTTCCCTCAATATCTGAAACCATTATTGCTGCGGGAGATCCCTGGCCGCCTTTTTTAGACCCTAAGTCACCGAGTGAGGGAATTGTTTTAGAAATTGCCAGAGCGGCATACAAAACACAAGGTTATGAGGTTGTCATGAAGTTTGTCCCGTGGGCAAGGGCTATTCAAGGAGTTAAAGAAGCTAACTATGATGTGTTACTCGGCACATGGTATACAACGGAGCGTGAAGAATTTCTTCACTATAGCGATGCTTATCTTGAAAATGAGATTAAATTTATAAAACTAAAAGATGACCCGTTTGAATTTTTAGGAATGGATAGCCTGACAGGTAAAAATGTCGGTATTGTTAGAGGTTATGGTTACGGGGACGATTTTCTTAACGCTTCTAATTTCAGGCGGCCAGAAGGAAAGAACTTATTGGTCAGCATTAAAAAACTAGTAAATGCTCGAATAGACTTAACTCTAGAAGATGAAATTGTGGCTCGGGCGATGTTAAAAAAAGAGGCCCCTCATTTATTAGATAAAATCATATTTACTAAAAATGCACTGTCTACAAACACGTTGCATGTGACCTCAGGGCTCAAAAATAGTAAGCACAAGGAATATATTAAAGCCTTTAATGAAGGATTTAAGGAAATAAAAGACAATGGTACTTTTGGAAAGATATTGAAGAAGTATGGGTTTTAATCCACCTTTTTCAATATAATTAATTGAGTTATTCATTCGCGAGGTAAACTTGGAGAAAAAGTTTCATACCTCAACTGACGGTCCCATTACTGTGCTGACACTGTGATCTATACCGCTGGAGCCATCAAGCACTACAAAGGATTTATCGTTTCAAACAATAAAAAACATTACAAATTTTCACGGTTCATAACAAGATCAAAAAAATCATTACCTTGTAAAAGCTTATGCTCCCGCGAAATAACCAAAGGTGTGCTACGCTAAAATTATGTAAAACACATTTGTTGGAACAGGTACCGAATGACAGCAGTTAAATCGAATATATTCAGCTCTCTCGCACGATTGTTCTGCATCTTTGTGTTTATATTACCTCTTCATTTAAATGCTCAAGAATTCATTACAATTAATAGTGGCGAATGGCCGCCTTATTTAGCTAAGAACACACCTCACTACGGCTTTTTTTCTCATATTGTAACGAGTGCTTTTCAGCTTGAGTCCATAAAAGTAGATTATAAATTTAAACCTTGGAAACGAACCTTTGAAGAAACAAAGCTAGGTTTAGCTCATGCATCCATAGGGTGGAGTAAAACGCCTGAAAGAGAAGCAGACTTTTTATTTTCTGAGCCAGTCATTGTAGGCGAATCAGTATTCTTTCACCTAAAAACGCAAGCTGTTGATTGGCAAAATTTTAAAGATCTTCGTCAGTATTCAATTGGAGGAACTCTGGGTTATGAATATAAGTTTGAGCATGAACCAGGTGTAACGATAGAACGCGTTTCGAATGACGAGATTAATTTCCGTAAACTGCTTAAAGGACGCACCTTGATTTTTCCATCGGATAAAGATGCGGGTTATATGACCCTAAATAAGCATTTTAGAGCAGACCAAATTTCTCAAATTACATACAATAGAAAAGCGTATGACCAAACCAACTATCGGCTGATCTTTCCTAAAAGTCATCCAGATAGTGAGCGATTGTTAAGCCATTTCAATAAAGGTTTGAAAAAGCTTCGTCAATCAGGAGTGTTTGCTCAAATTATCCAAGCACAAGAAGCGGGTGATTATAATAATCTGTTACTCTCTGAAAATATTTGATATGGACTAAGTTCTGAGATGAATAAGAGCTGATTAGTAAGGATTAGTTATTAATATAAGGTATTAGCGGTGATGTTAAGACGTCGGGGGCTAGAGTAGTCAATTTATAACTTAAGCATTATATTACAGCACTGTTTTGCTAACCGATCAAAAATTTGAGGTAGATACTCTAACGGGTAGTCATTATGTTTTTGTCTCTTAGGTAATCATGTGTCGTTTCTGAAATCGCTAAATAGATATATGGAAAGAAATCAAGCTGCAGGTAAGGCTTTACTTGAACAGTTTGATAAATCATCCATAACCGATATGGATGATTTTAGTGAGGAGCTTTGGGCTTCAGTCGATTCCAGCTCCACTGAGGAATACTTGCTAGAGATTTTGACTAATGAAGATGTTTCATTGGAATTCATCGTAAAAATATTTATTAAAATTGGTTTTAGCTGTGAAGATTCTGTAAGGCTAATGATGAAAATACACAAGAATGAAAGCGTTGTTCTGGCCAGAGCTGAGGAGAACATACTTTTAAGTCTACAGGAATATATAAACACTCAGGCCAAAAAACATGGTTTTAGTTTATCAACCCAAATCAGAAAAAAACAATAAAGCCACCTTAGGAAAACCAGATTTGAGTAAAATTTACTTAATCTTAAAGAACAAAATGCTTTCTAATGATCGTATCTCATACGCTTATAGAACTTACTTATAAAAACTTGGAACAGCTAAGCTCAAGGCGCTGTTCATGCCAAACTGGTTGAGTAATTTGTAGCTGCGCCATCCGAGTAGACTGACTGTTGTCATAACGCCGGCCATCATCGCGCCACCGACACCACAGGTGAGTACATCTTGCCCGGTTAAGTAGAGCCCTGGTATCGAAGTTTTAGGGCGTAACCAATTTTGTTCAAAGCGTTTTGGGTCATGATTAAGTCCATATAGTTCGCCTTTCTTATAAGCGCAGAAATAATCAGTAGATAAAGGTGTGCTCGTCTCGTAATAGTCGATCTTGCCTTTTAGTTGAGGCATTTTGCGATACAGTTCTTCTAACATACGTTGAGTGAAGAAATCTTTGAGTTCTTCGTATTGTTGGCCTCTTTTACCCCACGGTGCATCTTTCCATTCTGCGAACCATTCATAAGGGCAGGGCACAACCATTTCGATGGTTGATTTGTTAGGATGGTTTCGCTGCCACTCTGGGTCTTTTGCAGCAGGAAACGAGATATAAACCGCTGGAAATGGTTGTTTTTTATCTGCTTCAAACTCATTGAATGCTTTTTCTGCATCGTAATGAGGGAATATCCAGAAGTTTGTTTTTGGTAACTTAAGGTCTGCAGGGCTTTCTTTTAAGCCTATATACATACCTAAGTGTGCGATAGAGGGAGAGACTGCTTTTAAATGTTGGTCGTAACCATGCTGTTCAACTATATCTTTTGGTAATAGGTTCTCGAAGGTATTCATAACGCCGGCACTACTGATCACTTTTGGTGCTTTAATAATGTGGCCATCCGCCATTTCGACACCGATGACCCTACCTTTCTGTAAAACAATTTGTTGTACTGATGCATAGGTTAATAAGTCGCCGCCTGATTGCTGAATAACAGGAATGATTGTGTCAGCAATTTTCCACGCGCCACCTTCTGGATAATAGGCACCATTTAGATAGTGGTGCGCAATTAAGGCGTGGATTAAAAAACTGGATTTTTTGGGGGGTAAACCACAGTCGCCATACTGTCCTGTCAGTATCGCGATTAGTTCTTGGTTTTGGGTTAAACCATTTATTACTTCATAGGTTGTTTGATTGAAATAAGCAGGTAGGCCATATTTCTTAAAAAAATTGTAGGTATTGCCTAGTTGATTAGGAAGTAATTTATCCATCACTTTAAGCGGGATAAAACGGCTTACGCTATCTAGCATCTTTAGGTATTTTTCGATTGCTTTTTTCTCTTCAGGGAAATGCTTTGTTAGCTCATCCTGAAATTGCTTACGCCCCGCGGTGGCATGATAAACTTCGTCACCAAAATAAAAACGATCATAGTTATCATCCATTTTCGCCCATTTCAATTGACCATCGGTTATAAAATCAAACACTCGACGCATCGATGATGCAGGATTACCGACCTCACCAATGTAATGCACACCGACATCCCATTCATAACCATTTCTTGAATAACTATGGGTGTAGCCTCCCGCAGTATAATGCTGCTCTAAAACAAGCACCTTTTTACCTGCTTTGGACATTAATGCGGCCGTGGTCATGCCGCCAATACCTGAACCAATTATAATAGCGTCATAGTTATCTTCGACACGCGTGGCGCGATATCGCTTCCCAATTCTTAAAGTGCTCGGTTTGGGGGCTGATTTTTTTTGGGTTTCTTTTGAGCTTGAGTGCGTCATATAAAAGGCCATTTTAGGATACAGAGTTTTTTAATTCACATCTTAATACGGCTATTTAGTGAACTTGTAGTACTATAAAAGCATTATATATTTACGTTGTAAAGTTGCTTGACTGTTAAGAAGTATAATAATTTTTTCAGGGAGATAGAAAGATTGTTTTGAACTTTGTTTTGAACTTTGTTTTGAGTGTCGAGTCATTTAATAAGAATAGGTTTTATTTAAAAATGGAAAACACATGAACATTCTCTCTAAAAATATTAAATGGTTTATGGTTGTGACAGGGCTGCTTACATGCACAATGTTGGAAGCGGTTTTCTCCCCTGAAATGGCGGTAGGGAACTTATTTGGCGAACAACTTCAAGGGCCCTTAGCTAATATGATTGTGCGTAGTTGGGGAGTGTTGATAACGCTCACTGGGTTAATGTTAATTTACGGTGCTTTTAATTTAGAAAATCGTAAATTTGCTGCTGCGATAGCCGCGACCGGAAAAATCATTTACGTTAGTTTAGTCATTTCTTTAGGTGAACCTTACCTTAGCAACGCAGCTTTGGTAGTGGGTTTTGATATGATTGTTGCAATCATCCTGTTTATATATGTTTTTACACCGAGCAATAAAGCTAAGTTGGTGTAAATTACATCGTTGTACTGTATGAAAAAAGTGTAGTTTTATTGTACATTTTCTATGTATAGCTGGTCATTGTGTGAGCTGTCAAAAAAATAATAATACCTAAAGAGTGGAGAAATAATGAAAGAATCTTTCTGCAACACGATCGAAGTTTTGTGTACACCTCAAAAAATGTACGATTACGTTACTCAGCCTTGGCTATGGCATGAATGGCACCCTAACTCGAAATCAGCCAAGGCAAAGACCAAGCTTCTCAAAAAAGGTGACACTTTTGATGAGGTGGTCGAGTTGCAACCCTTTTCACCACTACCAATTAATATGCGTCGTAAAACTCATTATCAAGTAGTCGTTGCTAATCCAAGTACGCATTGGTGTGTCGAGGGTGAGATGAAAAGGGGCTGGCTAAAGATCAACTACGAATTCCAACCCTCGAAGACTGGCGTTACATTTACGCGAACATTGTCTTACGAAGTGTCTGGCATCAATAAGTTAATTTTCCCATTGTTAAAACCTAGAATGCGAAAAATGTCTATCGTCGCGCTCAGTAACTTAAAGGCTAAGCTTGAAAGCCTAACTTAAAATTTATAGTTAGAATCCTTGATTTACTGATGAATCAAGGTAGTAGGGTAGGCGTTATACTTATTATTTTTCCACTATCAGTCGATAAATATATCCAACCTTCAGGACTTTGTACGAGGGATCGAATACGCTCATTCATGCCTTGTAATAAACGCTCTTCATCAATCGCTTGAGCGTTTTTATTTAACACTATTCTGTTCAGGTGTTGTAACTTGAGTGCACCGGCGAATAGGTTTTCATTCCAGTTTGGAAAGGCTTTACCGGTATAAAGCAATAAACTACTTGGTGCGATAGACGGTACGTAATACTTGGTTGGTGATTCCATACCAGCCTTCTCTGTTGCTTCGCCAACATTGATTGGACCCCAATATTCTTTCCCGTAAGAAATGACGGGCCAGCCATAATTCTTCCCTTTACGAATCAGATTCAATTCATCACCACCTCTTGGTCCATGCTCCATTAACCATAGGCGGTTATGTTTAAGGTCGAAAGTTAATCCTTGAGGGTTTCGGTGACCATAACTCCATATTTCGGTGAGCGCACTTTTTCGTTTTATAAAAGGGTTGTCATCGGGTGTACTGCCATCCAGGTTGAGTCTTATTACACTACCTGCATGCGTTGATAAATCTTGTCCATTAGGGCGTACACCACGGTCACCAACCGTAAAAAAAACATGGCCGTTGTCATCGAATGTAATACGGCTTCCAAAGTGTCGATTTGTGTTTGTGACTGACTTTGTTACGAGTAAGTCAGTCCAATCGAAGAGGGTGTTATGTCGCAATTTTCCGCGCGCTAGCGTGGTCGCACCAGAACGATTAATAGGTTTACTGTAAGTAAAATAAATCCAACCATCCTCTTTATAGTGAGGAGCTAAGGCAATGTCTAAAAGACCGCCTTGCCCTTTGTTATAAACAGGCGGTATACCACTTATCGTCTGAAGGTGTCCGCTGAAGCGATCTAATAATTTAAGCGTACCCTGGCGTTCTGTTATTAATAGTTGCGTTTGGTTTAAAAAAGTCATGGCCCATGGGATATTCAATCCATCTGCAATGATGTTTATTTGGTATTGGCGGGCGGCTGAATTATTTGTAAGTAGAGTCTTCGCCAAAGAGGTAACTGGAAACATAAGCATTAAAAATATAATGAATTTTTCGATAGTCTTTATCATCGTATTTGCCTCTTTTCCGACCCAAATATCTCAAAATATCATCGTCATCAAGTCACAAATTTATACTTTTGTGGCAGAAGGTCAACCGTATGTGTAAAAAAGGATATAGGGTAGATCGAATTTTCCGAATAATGATGATCAAAAGTACATGAAAGTATAAGGGATTAGATTGCCATTACACCTTGTTCCTCTGGCGTAGCAGAAACCGTGGGTCTCAAGGTGACTTGGTAATATTTGTGATAATTATTAGAAAATTTAAGCGGAGAAAGCGAAACCTCCTTTTTCTATTCTGGCCTAGCAAATTTACTTTTACTCAATGCGATAATCATAACGGTAGGGGAGACCTTTACGCATAACGGTTAAGGTTACTGATTCGTTTTGTTGAAGAGATGCCCATAAAGGGTTTTGTGTTTCGTGTACCCACTGCTCATTGACACGCATAATGACATCGCCCGTTTTCAAACCTAAGGTAGTGTAAAAACGCTGATTGTCGATATTGTCTAACTTGATTAAATGATTCCCTTCAACAATATGTTCAGCATTATGAAAGTGTTTTTCTAATGAGGTTTGATCTAACAATTGCTTATCGACCCAATCACGAGAAAGTGTCATTTCGCCAGTCACCGGAAGCGAGCGGCGCTGATTGTTATCAACTAAATTATCCTCTTCATTCCCATTGTTGGCTGCTATTTTTTTACTGTTGGTCGGAGATGAGGGTATATTTTTATCCGTATCATCAGCTAACTGGTGACCATGACTTGCTTTAATTTTAATAAACTCAGTGATGCCTTTATTATTAATTAAGATTTGGTTTGTTTGAATATCTACGATGCTTACTTGAGGGGAAATCTGCTCACCAATTTTTACGCGTATTACATTTTCAATTTTCTGATTAATAATTTCAGCGGTAGATTGACTCTGTATATTACTAACGGTTGTCGCGAGTAATGTGATGGGTAATTGAGATTGTTGTATGTTTTTAGAAGGGGCCATTAGGTTAAGTTCTTGCTCAATATAGTAACTGTACATATCTAAGGGGTTGGCACCCTTTAGGTACAGGCCGTTGATGAATACAACAGGTACATTACCTAATCCAATTTGTTTTCCGAAAGCTAGGTCTTTGGAAATTTCCTGCTGATGGTGCTTTTCGATGAGGCAGGTTTCGAATTTAGGTGAATTAATTCCAAGCTGCTGGGCTATGTTCATATAACGTTGTGGGTTTAGCTGGTTAATATCTGCATAAAGCGCACTTTGAAAGGCCCATATTGTTTTGTTATCAGGCGTGTACTCAGCAGCGCAGCGAAAGGCATTTGCTGCGGAAACACCATAACGGTGAAAACGTTGTGGATAATCGAAAAAACGAAGCCCCACCATTTCAGAGTAGTTGTGTTTGAGTTCACTTAAAATGGGGTATAAACGTGCACAGTGCGAAGACTGATAGCTACAGAAAACATCAATGATTATAGCTGCATTTGGCGTGCCCATTATTGGACGCTGATCTTTTGGTAGGCCAACTTTTGGAGGAGTGGGGGGGATGAGCGTGATAATCGTTTTTTTGTCTGCGAGTGTTGTTGCTTGTGAGTCTTGAAAGATAATGGCGTGTAATGCTTCTTTTCGTAGTTGGTATTTTTGCCATTCCAGATCAAACAAACCGAGTTGGATTCTTGCATCGAGCTCGTCTAGTGTTATCGCTCGGGAGCCGATTGAAGCAACGATTGACGTTTCATTTTCTTGAGAAATTTTATTTAAGCTTTTGTTCGTTGTACGGGGTGCTTGATCGGTTTTAACTTTCTGGTGAGGCACGTGTAAAGTATTTGCCTCTGTTGAAGTGCTGACAGGTAAGGTGCTAACAGTCGAAGTACTTTTGTAAAATACATTTTCAAATAAATTGTTGTCAGTATTACATGCTGACACAAGTAGGGTCGTGGCCATTAGATTTATTATTTTTGAAACGCGCATTATTTTTATTATCTCTTTAGTCGAAAATATGTTTCAAGAGTTAGTGTCAAATAGCATTTTTGTAGATACCTCCGGCATGTGCTGCCGGAGGTAAAGGTCTAAAGAGCTTCAGCCCTTAAGGCATATCGTTATTTGCGCTCCATGCGAAGTTAGCAATTTTGCTTTGAGTGCTGACATTAGGATGGAAGCAATCGCCACCGTTGATGTGTTGTGCACCAAAGCTGAAAGTACCACCTGAAGGCGTATTTTCATCAACGTACTCAGACACGACTTCAATGCCATTCGGGTTTTTACCGTTTGAATTGCTGTTATAAGCCGCAGCTTCTTCAGCAAGAATCGCATTGTAGCTTTGTTGTGCTTGAGCAACAGCAGCTAAACGAGTTGCAGAATTTTCACCGTTCAGCGTACCATCGTTTGTCACGATACGGCAGACACCATAAGTTGACCAGAGAGAGTCGCAATCTATAGACGATGAGGTTTGTTGTTTGGCTTTACCTGCTGCTAATAAATCTTGTACTCGAGGCATACCGTTCAATTGCACCGTTGAGCCTTCTGCCAGGCCGTTCATTAAAGTATCTAAACCTGCTTGTACTGACTCGCGCCATTGTGCATCTGTAAACAATGGGTTGTTACAGTTAGCAGGGTCGGTACAATCGCGATTACAGATGTCGTTTCCGCCTAACAATACCTCAACGTGATCAGGTAATGGTGTTTGTGTGACGATATCTGCTGCTTGAGCAGCAAAGTTAGGTTGCGTGCCTGAGTCACCTGTACCACGCATTTCAGCGCCTGACATTGCTGCACTTTTAGTCGCACCAATAGAGCTGTCGAGAGCCTTGTAACGGTCATGAACACTGTTTACATTTGATGACCAGCCATCGAACCATGAATGTTCAGGTTGATCACCACCCAGTAGACAGAACAAATCCCACCACCAATAGTTAGCCGTACAGTCTGCTCCGAATCCCATGGTGATACTGTCTCCTGATGCAGCCGAATTTTGCACGCCAGAAACAGGTGGTGGCGGTGGTGGCGGGTTACCTGGGGCGGTAAAGTTACCCACTAGAGTGGTGCCGCTATAGCTTGACCAAGCATCTAACATCACGCTGTATGAACCCGCTTGTACATTTGTTATATCACAAGTTTCGTTGTTACCAGATCTATAAGGGCGGCAATCCCAGTTAGAGCTTGAAGCTTGGCTACCAAACTTCACATAAAGATCAGCATCACCCGAACCGCCTGAAATATTAAAGCTTAGGTTTGTAGAACCAGCGGGTACATCTAATGTATAAAATGTTTCACTACCAGAAGCGCCTGAAATATTGTCGATGGAAATACCATTTTCCAGCGGTGTAGCCGCAAATGCTGAACTTGCGGCGGTTGCTAGTACAATTGTACTTAAGGTAGATTTAAAGGGGGAATTGAGAAATTTATCAATTAATTTTTTTTTATATTTTGTTTGAAACATAGCTTTAGCCTTTAATAATTGTTTTTTTAATACCATTGATTAGATGGTTCTTATACTGACACCGCATGCTTTCTCACCAATCACCACTATGCCTAGTTAAATACCGCTATTAACAAAATTGCGCTAGCCTGCAAATCTTGTTTAAAAATTTAGTCTGCACTATTGGTCTAAAATTCTGGGCACCACAACATTACCAAAGCGTTTGAATAATAAACGTTTAGTAATTGAATAATATCTCTGAAGATTATAAATATGTCTCTAGGGGTTAGTTGATGAATGAATAGTTATTTTAATATTGTTCTGAAATTAGCGGATAAAATAATAAGATGAATGAGTTAACGCTTTCGCCTATGTATGGCGCTCTACTTTCGAACTACCTGGCAAAAGTGAATAAATGTCAGGCCTTGAATACTACGACGACGCAAACTGCTTTGATGAATGACGTTAATGACTCTTCTTTATACACATCAAGAGTTTCCCAGTATGGGGTTGAAGCATTGATTAAAGAGATATTCGAGGCAACTGACGATATGTCATTTGGGCTAGATATTGGAAAGACTGTTCACCCATCTGATTACGGCACGGTTGGCTATACTTTGATGAATTGTAGTTCTCTACTTCAGGTGTTTAATTATGCTGCTAGGTATAAACATGCAGCAAATAAAGCGTTTAAGGTTTACTTTACAAAACAGGGCAATTTTCATCGGTTTAGAATCGATAACCTTGTTGAGTCTCAATGGCTCAAAGTAATCATAGAACTGGATTTTGTGACAGCACTGTCATTATCACGTTTTTTTGTAGGAGCGGATAAAGCAAAAAAAGTACGGCCTTATCGTGTCAATTTTAAGCATGAGCCTTTAGCAAGTGTCGATAAATACCAGTGTGTTTTTGGTTGCGAGGTAAAATTTAACCAGTCGGTAAATGAGATTATATTTCCTCAATCTGTGTTTGATATTCCGATACGTTCAGCTAATCCAAAACTACTAAAATTAATGGAAGGTAAGCTTGTTCAAGCTCAAAAAGGGATTGAGGAAAAAATTAGCCTTGAACAGAAATTGAACCAATATATACAGGATAAGATTGAATTTAGGATTCCTAGTTTAACGGCCGCTGCAAGCGACTTTAATATGAGCGTGAGTTCATTAAAAAGCCATCTAAAAATGGAAAAAACAAATTACTCTAATATCGTAGATGAAGTTAGAAAAAATCTCGCTCTAAAACTAATCTCTGATTCTGAAAAATCTATTTTGGATATATCTATGTACTTGGGCTTTTCTAACTCAAGCACATTCAATCGGGCATTCAGGCGTTGGAATAACATGACTCCAGCGAGTTATAGGAAGCAAGAAAACGAGTTGTAGAGCGGTGATCATGGCGAATCGACCCTTTTAGACATTTTTTGACATTGAATTCTGAAATCATAAAGTGACATGATTAACTCAATTGCTAGGACGCGATAAAAATATAAAAACCGCTAGCTTTACTGTTTTTTGGCATAAACCTTAGGTGCCAAGATAAGAATGCAGTGAGCGACAGTAATATGACTGGTGTCGAAAATGAATGCGCTAACTGTATCGCAGGTTTATGTCAGTTTGTTTTCAAATTATTTGGAACAATTACAGACTAAAAGACCAGAACTACAACTTCATAAAATTTCTGTACCGACGATTTCTCGTTCAAATAGTGAATGTGTACCGCTAGAATTAATAGAAAAATTTGTATCTTCTATTGTAAAAACTACAAAGATTAAATCTTTGGGTTTAGATATCGGTGAGCATATCCACCCTTCGGACTATGGAATATTTGGCTATGCAGTGATGAATTGTTCCACGTTATCTCAGGCGATACGATTGGTCGAGAGTCACGCTGTGCTTTTAAATCAGGCGTTTGCCGTAACCCTGAGGGAATTGAATGACAATATGCATTTTGAACTAGAAAGTAGTTCCTGTGAGGATGTTGGGCATGTTCTCGTCGAGCTTCAATTTGCATCCGTCTGTCAAATGGCCGCGTTTTTAATAGGCCCTCACCAGAAAACTGATATATGCATGACTGAAATACGTTTCAAGCATAGTCCAACGACCGATATTAGCCGGTATCAAAAAGTATTTAATTGCCCGGTATTATTTAATCAGGAAAAGAATGAAATCGTTGTACCTAAAACGATACTGTCGCAAGAGGTACGTTCTGCTAGTCCAAAAATGTTGTCGATGTTGCAGAAAAAAATAAATCGTCTTCAGGATGAGATGAACAATAATATTTCGTTGGGTCAACGTGTGTGTGACTTTTTAGAAAGTTATGTTGGCACCAATGGTGTGCCTAATGCGCTAATTGTTGCGCAGCACTTTAATATAAGTTTGAGTACGTTAAAAAAACGTCTTCATCAAGAAAATCTAAATTATACAACGATATGTGATGAAGTTAGGCGAAATATGGCTATCAAAATGGTGGTGCGCTCTTCTGATCAACTACAAAATATCAGTGAAGGTTTGGGATTTGCTAACACGAGCGCATTTAATCGGGCGTTTAGACGGTGGACAAAGGTTACCCCTGCGGAATATCGTCGTGCTCACTTGAAATCAGGGCATTTACGGAACAATGGCTTTAGCGCCAAGGGCTGTCAATTAAGTCATGAGCTGAAATCAAATTTTGCTTAGTTCTGTGTGACGAATTTTCTGAATTCATATCCTTTCTAAATTAACTTCTCCTATCTGAACTTTCCAATCTTATTGATCATATTTATGTGGTAGGGTGAAAATTGTTGCGCCAGTATCTTGCCAATAAAAAATAATATACTTATCGCTAGATGTACGTCGAAAGAACTTCATAGAATATAAATTTATAGCCTTGGTATAATGAAATTACTAATTCATAGGTAAGGAAATTTAAATGGTAACCTGTTATTTAAGATATGTTATTGATCCTCATAAGCTTAAAGAGTTCGAAAAATATGCAAAAATGTGGATTCCCTTAGTTAATCACTTTGGCGGTGTTCACAGTGGGTACTTTCTCCCATCTGAAGGCGTTAATAATATCGCATTAGCGTTGTTTACCTTTCGAAGCCTTGCCGAATATGAGCAATACCGTAAAGAGTCATTAAATGATCCTGAATGCTTAAAAGCTTTTAAGTATGCAGAAGATACAAAGTGTATCCTTAGCTACGAGCGAAGTTTCTTTAAACCTGTGTTTGAATAATTATCATAAAATAATTTATGTTTAATGGTAAAAGTGATGGAACAAACCTCTAAATCTACAGAAGTATTTTATGTAGACTGTTCGGTCGCTCATGTATTTTAATATACAGTTTGTCATTGAGCGTGGCGGGTTTTTGTTTCTGATATGTATATAACGGAGCGGAATATGAATATCGCAATTTTAATACTTTTATTTGTTGTGGGATTAATAAACATCTTACCTGTACTTGGCGTGCTCTCAGCAGAAAAATTGACTACAGCTTATTCCGTTGATTTAGTGGGTAACGATATTGTTATCTTAATGCGTCATCGCGCCTTACTTTTTGGAATCATTGGCGGTTTTATATTCTTTTCCTTATTTAAACCCGTTTATCAGGAAGCTGCGATGGTTATGGCTGGCGTTTCAATGGTGGGCTTTTTATATTTTGTTTGGGTTGTTGATGGCCATAATGGATCGATCTCTAAAATAGCGATGATTGATATTGTTGGTATCATCTGTTTGCTTTTGGCCGCTGTTTTAAAATATTTAAGTGTAACGACTGTTTCTAATTAACGAGACTTACGTCAAAGCGATAGGTGTGAAGTACTTCTATCAATGCAGGATTGAATTTATGAATGAAATAGACCATTTTAGAGCATTAGAAAACATGTATGCCGCTGCGCCTATCAATGAGATATATGAGCCTATCATGACGGTTTCAGAAGGCGCGGCTGAGATTGAAATAGCACTATCAGAAAAATATCATCACTCCGCAGGTGGCGTTCATGGATCGGTATATTTCAAAATGTTGGATGATGCCGCATTTTTTGCTTCTAACTCATACGAACATGAGGTTTTTGTGTTGACCACGTCATTTACGACTTATATAACCAGACCCGTATCAGAGGGTAAGCTTAAAGCTATCGGTAAGGTGGTAAACAAAAATAAAACACAGTTTATAGCAGAGTCAGTTGTTTATGACTCTAAGGGAAATGAAATAGGACGGGGCAACGGCGTATTTGTTCGTAGCAAATTACCTCTTGTAGAGTCAAAGGGCTATGGTGTTTGAAATAGTACTAATAACATTGTGCGCGTTATAACGGAGGATGCGATATGTCTTGGGTATATCTAATTCTTGCTGGTTTATTTGAAATTGGTTGGCCAGTCGGGCTAAAAATGGCACAGGAAGAAAAAACACGAGTCTTGGGTATTAGTATTGCGCTTGTATTTATGGGGGTTAGCGGGTTTCTGCTTTGGTTAGCGCAAAAACAAATACAAATTGGTACTTCGTATGCGGTATGGACTGGAATTGGTGCTGCCGGTACTTTTCTTGTGGGCATAATCTTTTATGGAGACCCTACGAGTTTAGGGCGCTACTTTGGCATCATCTTAATTATCGCTGGCGTGGCTACCTTAAAACTGGCCAACTAAATTCGTGATCTAATTGGTATGGAATGTTCGGCGTATAGTGAAGAAAGAACAAACTGAACAATTCACTCATTATTTTAATACTAGGGATAGTATGAATAGAATAACAATAGAACGTTCACTAATAAGTTTGGAGGGGAATAATAGCCCCTTTAAAGAACTACTTAGTCACGGCTCGTTAAGCGTAGAAATTTATAAACCTATCGAGGTTGATCAGCAGCAGCCACATTCACGCGATGAACTCTATGTGATTGCTGAAGGTTCTGGATACTTCGTAAAGGGTTAGTCACGTAGCAGATTTGAAAAAGGAGAGGTACTCTTTGTGCCCGCCGGTGTCGTACATCGGTTTGAGAATTTTTCGGATGATTTTTCAACTTGGGTCTTTTTTTACGGACCGGAGGGCGGGGAGGAGTCTTTAAAAAATGACTGATTTTTTTGATGGCTTTATCAGCCAATTAATAAGACCGGCTTGTTCTCCATAAAGCCTGCCTTATTAATTGGATTTTTATCAACTCTTCTTGAATGAAAAAAGGAGACTAGATTAACCATTCATCTTCTTGAAGGCTTGATACCGATGCTTTGCCAGAAAGCATAACGTTTTTATGTGCTTGGGCGCGAGGTAATATTTTTTCAAAATAGAACAAAGCTGTTTTATGTTTGGCACTTAATAGTTTTGGGTTTGTTGTCTCGTTAGACTGGTTGTTAGCCATATCAAGGCTATTTTGTTCTATTGTATTGGCTACGTTAGACATCTTTAGCCAAAAATAAGCAAGCGTGACGTAACCCGAATACATTAAAAAATCATAGGCCGCTGCGCCAACTTCTTCATGGTCTTGTAATGCCTTCATACCAACTTGCTGGGCTAAGGTTGGCCATTCTTTGGTGTAAGGTAGTAAATTATTGGCTAGGTCTTTGTTAATTTGACTTGAATGATCACTCTCCTCAATAGCTTTGCATAGTTGGTAAATTTCTTTGGTAAAGCTAAGGAGTGTTTGGGCTTGATCGCCCAATACTTTACGGCCAAGCAGGTCGAGAGATTGAATACCTGTTGTACCTTCATAAAGCGTCGCGATGCGTCCGTCACGGTATATTTGCTCAACACCTGACTCGCGAATAAAGCCGTGGCCGCCATAAACCTGAATGGCGTGACTGGCTGATTCTAAACCGGTTTCAGTGAGAAAAGCTTTTGCGATGGGGGTTAGAAGGCCTAATTGTTTGTCTGCTGCGGTGCTGTCGTCACCTTGTTGTTTGGTTCTATCTAATAACTCAGCACAATAATGGCAAAAAGCACGACCACTTTCGGCAAAGGCTTTTTGTGTCATGACCATTCTACGCACATCTGCATGATGGATTAGTGAATCAGCTGCGTTATTAGTTTTTTTGGTTTTATCGAGTGATTTACCTTGTGTTCTTTCAATGGCGTAATGGTAGCTCTTTTGAAATGCTTGTTCACTCATACCGACACCTTGCAAGGCTGTACCTAAGCGCATTTCGTTCATCATGGTGAACATCGCTTTAATACCTTGATTCTCGTTACCTACGAGAAAGCCAGTCGCATTTTCAAAGCTCATGGTACAGGTTGGGTTAGCGTGAATTCCCATTTTCTCCTCTATCCCGATACAACTTAGGTTGTTAAGTTTATTTGTATCAGGCAATATTTTAGGTACGACAAATAAGCTTAACCCTTTTACACCATCTGGCGCACCTTTGATTCTAGCGAGCACAAGATGAACGATGTTCTCGCTACTGTCGTGTTCACCTGCGGAAATAAATATTTTAGTACCTGTCAGCTCATAGCCTGTGCCATCAACAACTTTAGCTGAGGTTTTAATAAGCCCTAAGTCTGAACCACAGTGCGCTTCGGTCATGCACATGGTGCCTGTCCATTCTCCAGAGATCATTTTAGGTAAATAATTTTGTTTTAACTCTTCACTGCCAAAGGCAATAAGCGCTTTGCAGGCTGACATGGTTAAAGCCGAGATCATACTGATGGCATGGTTGGAGCTTGTGATCATTTCTCCTACTTTGCTGCCGATAATTTCAGGGAGATCCTGGCCGCCCCAGTTCTCTGGCATGCATATCCCCATCCATCCTGCTTTGACATAATTTTCAAATGCAGTGCGGGTAGCATTCGGGAGTGAGACTGAACCTGAACTAAACTTACAACCCTCTACATCGCCAGGTCCATTAGCGGGAGCTAGTTCTTGTTCTGTAAATTTAGAGGCTTGCTCCAATACCATTTTGAGTTCATCTAGATCAGGATTCTGTGCTTGAGTTTGTGACATGTTTGTTAACAAGAAATTCATATCGTGTATTGGGGCGCGGTAGTGATACATATATTGCTGCTCTGATGAATTTTGTATGAGTGACTGAAATATCAGTCACTTAATTCCTTTATTATTGCGCTACTTTTTTTTTGACTCATTAACAAATGATAAGTTAGAAAAGTAAACGTCCATGTAATACTTTTAACAAGGAGTGAATGATTGCAGTTTCAAGAACGTTTATTACTAATTTTAACGTAGCATAATGAATAGGGCATATATGAAAAAACATACTTGGTTTCAACTGGAAGCTCATCCTGAAGTTTATTATGGACAATATATCGTGCCGAATTTTATATCGAATTCGGTTGCGATTAAAACATCAGAAAATCACTGGGTGTTCATTAGCCCTGGTGAAAAAATGTTGAATAATTTACCAGATGAATTTAATAATAAGGATGCAAAACTGAGTATAATTTTTCCGAATTCTTTTCACTATATGGGGGTGAATGCTTGGCTTGAACAGTTTCCTGATACTAAACTCTATGCGAGCAAAAAGGCAAAAAAACGTTTAGAAGGTAAAGGTTTTAAAAGCATCTTAATGTTGGAACATGAACAGCCTGAATTTCCAAAAAATTATGAGGTGCTTATTCCACCTGGCCATCGTGGTGGTGATGTTTGGATAACTAAACAGGGGAGTGATAATGACAGTTTATGGATTACCTGCGATAGCTTTTTAAATTACGAGCGAGTATCGAAACAACCGGTAGCGCGTACTTTGCAGTCTTTGTTGGGCGCCGCTCCGGGCTTAAAGATTAGCCAAGTGATTAAGTGGATACTTTTAGATCGAAAAGCTACATTTAAAACATGGGTATTAAATCAATTACAAAAAGATAAACCGACTATACTGATACCAAGTCATGGTGAGGTTGAAAATGACCCTAAACTAGCTAAAAAATTGCGTGTTTTAATTGAGTCTAGATTATAAATAGCTCTAAGAAGTGTTGAATGTTCTGGCTTGCTCTAATTTCTTATGTGTAGTATTGATCGTTTATAATTTTTTAAAATCGTACTCTATTTATAATGAGCTTTACATTTATCAAATCTGCCCTCTCATGGTATGAGCCATTTGATCGTATTGGCTGATTTATACTACTTTAAACGTTACAGGTGATTAACGGCATGTTGTGTGATGGATAAATTGTTGCCAGGTAGCGAAGAATTTTAAGAGATAGGTTATTGGTAAAGCTGATAATTTTTTTGTGTTTGTATTTAAAGAGTGCTTGATACGCTATGTCTTCATCCATTTTAGCTTTTCTTGATTTCTTTGGTATTGCTGTTTTTGCCATTTCTGGCGCGCTTACTGCGGGGCACAAGAAACTCGATATTTTTGGTGTGATGGTGGTCGCGCTGATAACGTGTTTGGGTGGCGGGACTTTGAGAGATTTAATTCTTGATGCACACCCTGTTGTTTGGATTGAAAATTCTATTTTTCTTTTTGTCGGTATCACTGCGGCATTTGCAACGTTTATAGTCGTCCGCCTGTACCGAATGCCAATGCGTATGTTAGAAGTGTGCGATGCAATTGGTTTAGCTTTCTTTACCATAAGCGGAATGCAAAAAGCGCAAGCACTTGGATATAGTCCCGAAATTACTTTGCTAATGGGTTTAATGACCGGTGTTGCAGGTGGCATTATGAGAGATATTGTTTGTAATGAAATTCCCCTTATTTTTCACAAAGAAATCTATGCAACCGCTGCTATTGCTGGTGGGATTTTGTTTATCGTGCTTCAGTACTTTAATGTTGAGGCTGAAATTTCGATGATTGCGGGTATGCTCACGATCCTTGTTCTAAGATTAACTGGGATTTTTATGGGGATTTCGATGCCCGCATTTTTATTTAGTGATGATGAAAGGGAGCTGTGAATAGTATTAGCTTAATTGTCTAGTCTTACGCGTCTATAAACCTCGAATGGCCCCTGTAAAACTTTAGTTTCATATCGACAAAACACCAGTTCATTCACCTTAATCGGGGATATGTTTTGTGGCACGCTCAAACGAAATGCTTCTATCTCATTAGCAATCTCCTTCGTCTTAAAGTTGTCTCGGTATAAGCCTAAAGTAATGTGTGGGTAATATGTTTCTGTTGGGTGATCAGCGGTGATATTGTTCAAAGTTGTTCTTATTTTGTTTAAAGTATGACTACTGTCTTCGATACTCAAATACATTGCTGAAGTAAAACTATTCAGCTGTCCTAGTTTGAGACTAAACGGTTCAATACTCATGTTTTCAAGCGCATTGATTTGTCGATTTAATTGTAAAGTAGAAAAATGATGTTCATCAATTAACCCGCAGGCACTGAGCGTAATGTGAGGTGCGCGTAAATAGTTAGGGAAGGCGAACTTATTTAAGTGTGTTTGTGCGCTTTTAATAATTGAAAGCCAATCAGGGGAGTGTACCTCGATAGCCCAGAATCCATAATTTAATATCCCTTTGTGCCAGTTTATGAATTCGTGTTCGCATTGTTTCTGAGTTGTAGGGAGTTTGAGAAAGCTATCCATTATATTTTTCTATAATTTTCATGGTGTGTGAATAAATAATTTGGAGCGTATCAAATGACTAACATCGTCTAAACTATGCCGTATTCATTACGTTAATATACCTGTAAACGTACGGATATATTACATATTTATAAATCAACTAAGCTGTAAACTGACCACTGACTCCATTTATCAATGTAGTAATCAGCTTAACAACTTAGGTCAAAGGGAATTATGCGCCATTAGCCTTACGTGCTTAATTCAAGTCTTCTAACGCAAACCATAGTACGAAACTATATTTTTGTCGTGTGATCAATCTAGTAATAAAGTCATTTTTCAAGTATGCACGGCCCAGATATAATTTGGGTGCAATTAAGCGTAATTCGTCACGTACCGATCTAGCTATACTAATGTTAGATCTCTTATAGTTTAAAAAAATTATTGGCTCCCCGTCATTGGTTAGGCTGTTCTCTCTTATGCTGACTTCTGCGCTTACATTATTGAAGCTAATTGGGGTCGTAGGAGCAATTTGATTGGTTAACGTTCTGTTACCTATATGGTCCGTTGTAAAAACCTTGCCACCCCAGAAAAAATTAAGTAACGCTGATGGGCCTGCATAGCCGGGCACTGGTAGAGGTAATCCTGTTAATAACCACTCAGTTCCAGGGTTGTTTGAACCCGGTATAACGTAAGCGGTTCCGTAGTCATAGAGTTCATTCAGGTCTCTATCATCTAGTTGCTGTAAATCTTCTAAATGACTAGGCATTACATCGATCGCATTTACCGTGGAAGGTAAGAAAGATGTAGCAAGAGCCACGAATAAAATACTTCTAAGCAGGTTATATTTCATGTTTAATTCTCTTTATTATTTTTGAATAATTTCAGGTCTTGTTTAGATCAATTTATAACCTAGCTTGAGGCATAGATAATTCATCAAACTGATTACACTGTAGATGATGGTATGAGATGTTTGGTTAAGTCGCTTGTATGAATTAATGGTTAATTAATAATTGTGACTTTGTTTATTACGGCAGGTCTGGCTTCATCAATTTATTATGAGATAAAAAATCATATCTCTTCTAGCATTACTCATGCTGATGGTATTGCTGCATATCTATTATCAATAAGTCTCGGTATTATTGGGGCTATTCGAAGAATATAATGATTGTTTGAACTGGAAAAAACTAAGATATAACTTAGGCATAAGTACGCCATTAACCATCGGTGTAATCTACATTAAATAAAGAGATGAAAAATGAGTGATGATCAGTTAAACGAGATACTTAATTTGACTTGTGAAGAGCGGTACGACTATTTCTTGAGCAAGGTTGGTGAAGATAAAGAAATTTGGATTCTTGTGAATGAAGAAAACCAGTTTTTAAAAATATACGCTGAAGATGAAAGTTATGAATATCTTCCTGTTTGGCCTGAATCGGACTTTGCGGTTGCCTATTGTAAAGATGCGAAAGAGCTTTCTCCAAAATGCATAACTTTACCTGAGTTTTTTAAGAAATGGGTCTCTGGCTTGAAGAAAGACGGTGTGGAAATTGGGGTATTTCCAGGTTTAGACAATGATCTATGGGTGATGGAACCAGCAGAGCTTAAAAATGACCTTCAAGATGAGTTATCGACCTTTTAAAATGAAGTGACAGCACGTTGCTTTATCGGCTTATTTTAGTTTCCATAAAACAGAAATACGATGAGAAAAACAGATAAAAGAATTGAAAACTCGATAAGGGATGCGCTAACTGAAGTGTGTGAACTAGCTTTAGAGAGCGTTGTCGGTTTTAAGTGGCTTACTCATTTGGTGGCCGACTATAAAACCTTACCCAAGTCGCTTTCTGTTATGTGTGTATTCGGAACGAATGACGAATTATCTACAGCTCAAGAAACGTTGCAAGATGACATTATGTGTCGGCTGATCAAAGAAAAGCTGAGTGCTGCCAATATTAATATCAAAGATATACGGCAGCACGTTCGGTTTGATACAGAAGAAGCATGCGACACATTTCATGACGGAAAATGGCATGAACGTTTTAAATAAGTCACGTCCTAATTGCGCTTGTTTTGACTTAAATCTAAGCTGAAATACATATATGTAGGTTGGGATGAGTAACACGAATCCCAATATTTTTTATTTGATGCCATTATTCTGGGTGTCATACAGACCACCCAGCATTTACAAAATTTGCTTGATAAAAAGAGCCAAAACTAAACAAATAATAAAATAGGTTTTTTATGAAATTAGAATCTCTTGCGCTACATCATGGTTATACCTCCGAAGAAACCACAAAAGCAGCTGCTGTACCGATCTATCAGACGACATCTTTCACGTTTGATGATACTCAGCATGGTGCTGACTTATTTGATTTAAAAGTACCTGGTAATATTTATACCCGCATTATGAACCCTACCAATGATGTGCTTGAGCAGCGCATTGCTGCGATGGAAGGAGGTATTGGTGCCTTAGCGGTTGCTTCGGGTATGGCTGCCATTACTTATGCCATTCAATGCATCTGTGAGGTCGGCTCTAATATTATTAGTACTAGTCAGTTATATGGGGGTACTTATAATTTATTTGCGCATACTTTTCCAAGGCAAGGTATTAATGTCAGAATGGTATCGGGTGATGATCTTGATGGGTTTGAGAAAGCAATTGACGACAATACTCGGGCTATTTTTTGTGAATCTATAGGGAACCCCGCTGGTAATGTTGTTGATATTGAAGCATTGGGAGCTATCGCAAACAAACATGGCATACCGCTAATTGTCGATAACACAGTCGCGACGCCTTTTCTATGTCGACCCTTTGAAATGGGCGCACATATTGTAATCCATTCGCTGACAAAATATATCGGTGGGCACGGTACATCTATTGGTGGAATTATTGTAGATTCAGGTAAGTTTGATTGGGTCGCAAACAAAAAGCGTTTCCCGATGCTGAATGAACCTGATCCATCTTACCACGGCGTCGTATATACAGAAGGGTTTGGCCTTGCAGCATATATAGGACGTTGTCGTGTCGTACCTTTAAGAAATACCGGCGCAGCTTTAGCGCCCCATAGCGCATTTCTGATTTTACAAGGCTTGGAAACACTAGGGCTTAGAATGGAGCGTCATTGCAGTAATGCTGAAAAACTAGCGGCATATTTACAGAGTCATGACAAAGTAAATTGGGTCAATTATGCAACTTTGCCGGATAGTAAGTTTAAAGCGACGTGTCAGAAAATTACTAATGGTAAAGCATCGGGCATATTAAGCTTTGGAATTAAAGGCGGCTTGGAGTCTGGAACCCAGTTTATTGATGCGCTGAAAATGATTTTGCGATTAGTCAATATTGGAGACGCAAAGTCATTAGCGTGTCATCCGGCGTCAACGACTCATCGACAGCTTAATGATAAAGAATTAGCAGATGCCGGTGTAAGCCGAGATCTTGTTCGCATATCTGTTGGTATTGAAAGCATTGACGATATTATTGCTGACGTCGAACAGGCTTTGGCGTGTGTGACTGCTCAATAGAGTGTTAAAAATGAGCGGCTGGTAAATAGTGAATGGGCGTCCTAAAGCGATCATTGTTCACGACTAAAGTGACGTAGCTCTACGATAAAGTTGACAATTTCTTTCTTAAACTAAATGCGTCAACTTTGTCTTACTAAATAATGGCCATCGAAAAGAGTCGATAGCCACTCTGTCCTTAATTTCCTAAGCCTTTGAGGCTTTCTTGGCTGCCTTTGCAGCTTTCTTTTCTTTTGCTGTTAAAAGCGGTTCTTTTTTAGTATTTTTTTTACTGTCTTGTCCTTTGCTCATGATATTTTCCATCTGTTGTAACGCCATAAACCTAAGGTCAGTTTGAGTCAACCTAAGGACTGTTTGTTAGCAGTGGCTTGATTTAAAACAGTCAAGTCACTGAATAACTATTTTATTATGGCTCGATAGCGGGTCAAATGATAGGAATACCTTATTTATAGGTATTAATCGCGCTCTTATTGCTATCAAACTAAATAAGCCTCCACATTTCTAGTCGTTTTGGTCTACAACAAAAATCATTATTTAGGCACGAATTAAAATTATTGATAGCTCAAAGTATGCGTCTTACTTTCTACATGCTGCGGAACATAGAGGTGACGATTGGGGATGTTTCAATTAGATATTCGAAATTGAAATTAGCACTAAGTGGTTATAGCTTCATAGTCTTTTTCTGGGGAGGCTTCCTCCATTATAATTTGTGAAGCTAGATATTCATCTAGCCAATAAGCTTAGATGATTGTTAAAACAAATAATGGGAAAACTAACGTCAAACCCTTTTTACAGGGAACAGAGGGAGAGCAGCATGAATCATTATCTGAAATCCAGAGTTAAGTTGTTAGTTATATTATTACTTTTACCATTTTCAGTGTATGCGCATCATCCGGAAATTGTGGCTGAAGCCATCTGTGATGAAACAACCGGTGAATATATCATTCAATATACTTCTACGGCTTGGTCCGATTGTAGTTTCGACAGTTGTGAGAATAGTCGTATTGATATTTTGGTCAATAACGTTTTAGTTGAAATGAATGCATATACCAGCCCTGATTATTCTTTTTCTGGACTACACTCAGCGCCTACGGGGAGTCAGATAGCCGTAACCGCCCATGCGGTTGATGATTGGGGGAACGGTACGTTGGGAGGGCAGTCTAGCTCAATGCAAGTGACCGTGCCTAGCGAAGTCTGTGAAAGTGAGGGTACTGGTCGGTTTACAGGAGGAGGTCATCAACTGAGAGTTGATGGTGTCAGAATTACGAGAGGTTTAACAATACATTGCGATTTATTGTTGTCTAATAACTTGGAAATAAATTGGCAGGGTAATCAGTTCCATATGTTAGAGCATATGGAGACAGTCGCGTGTACCGATGACCCAGATATTCATCAAGCGCCTCCTGATGCGCCATTGGACACCTTAGTTGGAGTCGGTTTAGGTCGTTATAATAACCAAGAAGGCTTTACTATTGAATTTACCTTAGTCGATGGTGGTGAGCCTGGCAGGGAAGATATGGCGGCAATGAAAGTGTATGAGACTGCAAATCCTGGAAATATTATTTTAGACATCCCTTTGCAATATCTAATTGGTGGTAACTTACAAGCACACTATGACCAACCACATAAAAACTAAGTACTTAAATTAGGCCCAGTCTGGTGTTTTACTGAAGACTGGGTCTTTTTTTTGATATTGGCTGCAATGATGCTTAGAACTAAGTGTGTAGAACGAACCTTATCAATCAAGCTAATCAAATGCTGATACAGCATTTAAAACACCTATCAATGATGATTATTTTTTATTGATACCTTGCGGTCTATCGATATTCTAAAAGGGTCACTTTCACTTATAGGTTCAGCTGGTCTGGACATAATTCGTGCATTTTTCTGTCTGCTATCACGTCATTTTTAGTTTTTTTGAAGAGTTAAATTACCACTAGCTTGAGTTGAACGTAGTCATTCAATGAGTGCCTTAATGGTCGTGTAATAGTTCTTTTGGGTTGACAAATTTAAGTTATAAGACATACCATACTGTATGGTATGCTAATTGAGATTGAAATAGATGGCGAAGAAAACAAAGGAAGATTGGTTCAAGGCAGGTTTTGTCTTGTTGAGCGAAGCAGGGGAAGCCGGATTAACGATTGAGGCATTGATCACGCGTGTAGGGGTCACTAAGGGCTCATTCTACCATCACTTCAAAAATAGAGTCGCTTATTCAGAAGCATTGCTTGATTTCTGGGAGCAAGAAATGACTCAGGAGGTGATCAACCAATCCAATATTGAAAGTACGCCTAAAGAAAGAATTAAACGACTAACTTCTTTGACAATAGAAGGGGGCAACCCTCAGTTAGAAGTTGCTATCCGAGCATGGGCTCTACGGGATCCTATCGTTAGAGTGTATCAGGAGCGAGTTGACCAAAAGCGTTTGGCTTATTGCATATTGTTGAGTGAAGGCACAACAAAAAATAAGTCAGAGGCACAAATGTTAGGCGAGTTGCTTTTTACTGTTTTTGTCGGTGCACAACAGACGATACCTGCGATTCGAGGAAAGCGTTTAACAAAACTCTATAGCCAACTTCAAAGTCTGTATCAAGCAGATTCTTGAGTCGAATTATTGATAATTAATGACTTCATTGCTTAAAAGTATAAATATTAATTGACGAGGTATTTAGTATGGAAATTGAAACACATTGGGATGCAATTAGACGGTTGGCCAACTCATCATTGAAAAGTTCTTTGCACTGCGCTATTGCCACCGTAGATGAGCAAGGCTTTCCCCATAACACCCCGATAGGATCACTTATTCTTAACCAAGATTGTACCGGTTTTTATTTTGAACGCTTTACATCGGGAATGCCAAAACGATTTTCAAACAACAAAAATGTGTCGGTATTGATGGTGAATAGCGGCTTAGGGTTTTGGGTGAAATCGTTAATTAAAGGGCATTTTGAAACGCCTTTGGCTGTTCGTTTAATTGGCGTAGTAGGAGAGCCTCGAGAAGCGACTGAATTTGAAGTAAATCGTTGGCATAAACGTGTGAAGGCGCTTAGCTGGACCAAAGGTCACAGCTTGCTTTGGAAAGACATGAGTTATGTCCGAGACATTAAATTTACCGGAATGGAAAAGGTCACAACCGGTGTTATGACTCGTGGGCATTGGCAGACTTAGGCGTAGGACGTAGTACAGAGGGGGGTAAAATTTGATTGGCGGCATCTAAGCACATGTATTAGTACAAAACGTAAAGAGTTAGAGCTCTCTATAGGTTTAAGGTTTCTAATAAAATTAGCCTCTCTTTTTATCCACATTTTTTAGTCGCACTACAAAGTCCCTCTATAAAATGAATTTAAATGTGCCACAAAAGCTGTGGGTGTTTCTAGCTCAGGAAAATGACCTGCTTCTGGAATATGAATAACGTTAGCAGATGAAGCTAACTCCAAGCTTGAATGTTTACATGTTTCACAATGAGATTTATCTAAATCTCCCCAAACTATTAATGTAGGTTGAAGTGTCTGGCCTGTAATCGGGTTTGGACCTTTTAGAAATTGCTGGAAGGCTGAAGCGAGATTAAAGCTGGCGCCTTGGGAATAAGCGACCTGTGCTATGTGATTAAAGGAGGCTACAAGCGATTCATTACCCAAGGCCTTTTTTAACCAATTAGGTGTGCGTTTTCGCTTAAGAAACTGGAGTAATAGTTGACTGATTACAGGTGTACCTAACAAGCCTTTAGGGTCTCGACCTACTTTCCATTTTAACATTTGCTCCCAGCTAGGGACTTGAGACAGTACTAAGTGGGATATTAAATCGGGGCGTTTTTGTGCTAGTGCAACGGCTCCGAAGGCGGTTACACAAGGTGCTACCAATAAATAAGGGCCTAAGGATAACTGGCTAAGAAATCGCTCTGTTAAGTAGACCATGGAATCTATATCGTATTTTAACGTCATACTTGGTAGAGAAAAACCAAAACCGGGGGGCTCAAAAATAACGATTCTAAAATCATCTTTCAGCAGGTTAATAAGTTCATCATAGTGTTCGATGACAATAGGCGGGTCTGTTTCAAAAACCAAGGTTTGTTTACCCATACCCACTACGCGATAGCGAATATGTGCAGACACTAAGTCCATAAATTCAATACCATCTCTAGAGATTGATGCTGGGCCATTCATTATTTTTTTTCTATTGATTGTCGGTAAAAAGCCATCAATTACTTCAGACAACATACTGGATATCCTTAAAGAGTTAGTGAGCAGGAATAGTGGTAATCGTACGGTTTAACAAGGAAATTGCTCGAACCATTCAAGTGTTTTGGGCCAAAGCGTATTTTTGTGTTGGCGTTTGAAAAAGCCAAAATGGCCTATTTTTTTTATCCCAAATGCTTTGGGGTCAATCATATGGCGTTTAGTGTTTGCTGAGGTGTAAAGTTTTTGTAGGGCTTTAACCGACTTCTCTGGTGCAAAATCAAGGTCATCCTTGATGACCACGAAACACATTTTTGAGCTGTATTGTTCAAAGTGTTCCCGAATCGGTTTACCATGGTTGTCGGTTATAAAGTTCGGATTTCTGCACCAACGAGCCCACTCTAATGCGATAGGTGCTGGTAGGCTGTTACCGCCAAGCAGGAAGCCTGGTACACGTCCAAGCGTCAGACTAAAGAACGGGATTAAACCGTACCATGTAATGAATAACTTGGGCTTTTTAGGGGCATCCCAATTTTTCCAATAGCCATTTTGGGCAGATACACAGTATGTACTGATAAGTTTGGTGTTACTTGGTGCTAAACCTACCAATTGGCCGCCAACACTATGGCCTATACAATGCCAAGGTAAGCTGGGAAATGTTTCCAAGGCCCATTGTATGACCGACTCAAAATCTTGTTCACCCCATGCTCTCATGCTGAGCATGTTAGCGTTGTTCATTTTACCTATGGCTTGTGATTCACCAATGCCACGGTAGTCATAGGTGATGACGGTGTAACCTTGTTCGCACAAATACTCTGCAAATGCTTGGTAGTACTCTTTATCAACGGCTGTTGCTGAGTTGATAATAATACCCGCTTTCGAGCTGTCGCCCTTAAATAAGCATCCTTTGAGTTTAAACCCATCTTGTGTTGTGAAATCGACTTTTTTCATCATTTTTCCCGTTAACTGTGGCGTAGCAGATTAGCGCTAAACAGATACTAGAAAATAAAGTTGATGCCGACAAACGAGTTTTTAATGTGCTTCAGATAAATAATTCTTATCTGACCAGAGTGAATTAACTAGGCCTATTAACCAAGATTGGAAGGATGCAATTTCTGGATTAGACTTTTCAGTTTTTAAGTAGACTAAATAGAGATGGTTAAATTTACTTATTTGATTTGGAAAAGGTAATACTAATTCACCCTTTTCAATCAGTGGAAGCAATGAGGGTAAGTAACCCATGGCAACCCCCATGCCTTGTTTAACAGCGTCTAATACAGCTTGATAATTATCTAAGCATAACTCCTCTTCAGGAAAGAAATTACTTTCCCATGCTGTCAGCCAGTATGGCCAAGATTGTTTATCTGTAGAGAGTCGAATAAGCCGAAATTTTTTAAGTTCCATTGGTCCTGATTGTTGTTGATTGTTTAAGTATTCAGGGCTGCAAACGGGGGTTATGAGAACCTGTGATAAGGCCTGATAATGCAAACTAGGTTCATCATCTTTTTTATGACGAATAGCGACGTCAGTATCATCAAGGAAGAATCCTGCTCTCTGAATTTGTGAAGATATTTGAATGTTTAATTCAGGGTGTATATTTTGAAATTTTTGTATGTGAGGCACAAGCAAACTATTCGTAATAAAAGGAATGCTATTAATTCGAAAAGACTGTTTATCATCACGGCCAATTATACTGCTAGTAGCTTGATTCAGTTGCCTTAACGCACCGCGAATTTGTTCATAATAGGTTTGACCCAACGGTGTCAGTTCTAATGCTCTATTTAGGCGTTTAAATAAAGAAACATCTAGCTGTTTTTCTAGCACTTTAATCTGATGGCTGACAGCTGGTGGAGATATGCAAAGTTCCTCCGCTGCATTTTTAAAACTTAAATGGCGAGCAGCGGCTTCAAAAACCGTCAGCAGGTTTAGAGATGGAAGTCTTTTGCTCATATATATTGGCTACCATAGAGTCTTGATTTTGGATCATAAATACTCGTTCAGTGTAACATTCTAGCGTGTTTAAAATACTTTTAATGCCACACAAACACACAAGACAAAATTTTTCGCTGCAGGTCCGGCCTATGAGAATATTCAAACTCCCGATAAAATAATGTTGCTATTAGAAGTCAGCAGGGTGATATTTCTTTGGCAAAACTAGTGCACTAATTTTAGTTTAATACGTCAAAAACCAAATCTTCTGTTGACCGCTATTGGCGCCAAGAAGAATGGTGGTGTCTGAGCAGTCCCTGAGAACCCTAGCGATAATGAACTGATTTTATGAGTCTCTAACCATTGATATAAAGCATAATCGATCACTTATTAAGGCAGTGAGATTGAGTTAAATAGAATTTTTATTTGAGCATCAAAGACCGTTGAAATATTTAAAATGAATATTCCATTAAGTATCGAGCTTAGGGAGGCCAGTCCATTACATTAGAGATAACGGCTGGCCCATGCGGCTATTGTGTTGGCAACGTATTCTGAATCAGAAGCTCTAGACAGTAAGTGGTCGGCGTTATCTAGGCTAATAAAACTTTTAGGATGTTTGGCGTAACGATATATTTTTTCAGCTTCATTAATTGATACTGTTTGATCTACAGGTGAGTGGAATACTAACAGGGCTTTTTTAAGATGGCCGATGTTGTTTTCCTGATCTTGGTTTGATAAATCATCAAGGAACTGTTTTTTTATAGTAAATAATCTTCCGGCCAGGGTAACCTCCGCTTGACCGTGTTTTTCGATTGTCTCCAAATTACATGCAAATTGTTTAGCGACATGATGTGGGTCAGATGGTGCGCCAATGGTCACGACTCCTATCGCTTCGGGAATAAATTTAGCTGCCGCAAGCACGGCTGCTCCTCCCAGACTATGACCAATAATTAAAGAAGGTGCTAGGTAGTGCTTTCGGAGATAGTCAGCAGCATGAACTAGGTCTTGAGTATTGGATGAAAAATTAGAATTTGCGAAATCTCCATCGCTATTTCCCAGCCCGGTAAAATCAAAGCGTAATACCGCATAACCTTTAGCCACAAGTGCACGAGCAATTCTTGATGCTGCTGCGATATCTTTACTACAGGTAAAGCAGTGCGCAAATAAGGCATAGGCTATAGGCTCAACATCAGGTGTTTCTAACAAGCCTGCTATTGTTAAATCGTCAGTACCTTGAAATTCGAGTTTAATACGGCGATTACTCATTTTTAATTCCAATGTTTAAGTTGCTTCAAATAAGATTAGTTGACAATAATGGGTAGACAAAAGAAAAACGACTTTGTTCCTTTAAAATAACATATATAGGTTTTAATAAATCTAACTTAACTTTAAAGTCAGTTAATCTGCCTTTCGAGAGGCTTATATGTCTGCTTTGATTAACCGTAAATAATTGCGTCCCCTTTTCTTAGTTATGTTTGAAAATGTTCAGTGAAATATTCCGTTGAGAGTAATATTTTATTGTTATCGTCACATAAATATATTTTTCTTCTATACTTTATGAAAAGTTTTTATTATCGAAGGGTAGGCGGGATGAATACAGTAATAGATATAGAAGCCTTTGACAAAGAAAAGCGTAAGTTTGAACGCTTTAGTCTAAAAGCTAGTGGTGGAATTTATTTTGATGCGGGTGAAGAGTTCAACGGCTTATTTAGTGATATATCAGTTGCAGGCACATTTTTTGAATCAACTGGGATTGATGAAGGTTCAGTTAATGAATTTGTGACCATAAATATGGGTGTGAGAATTAAAGGAGAATATTGCGCTATGGTAGCCAAGTGCAAAATTGTGAGGGTGACTAATACAGGTGCCGGTATGTTATTCGGTAAGATGGACGACCATAGTAAAAGTATATTTCATGCACTTATGCAGGAACTACGGGACAATTTATTATAGGGCGAACTCAAGAAAAGATAATATATAATATATATTGCACTTAAGTATTGCGCCTCTCTTTACTTTCAAGCTCAGTGCTGCGCCAATCATGGAACTTTACAATTACCACTAGCCTTACATTAAACGTGTATACCAGACAAATAGCTTATACACCCTAGACTATCGTACCCAAATCAATCGTTAACGCCTTGGGTTAATGCGCTACCTACACCCGCTTTGATTGTTACAGTACAATCTTGATATTGTGTTTTGACATTTTGATGGCGTGGCTTTTCGTATTCTTGTTTATATCCCGTGTACCGAAGTTTCACTTAATAGCTCTGAAGGAGTCTTCATACAGATCTAATAATACCCTTGAGTAAGCTCTTGCAATCTTTTTTCTCTTAAGATCGCAATTGTATTCCAGATCTTCTCAGACAATTCAGGGTGCTTGCTTTTGAATTGCCTAGAAAGCATTAGATAATATGGTTTTGTTTTAAGTGGGGGAAATACTTTTTCAATGGATTTTAGTCCCCTTTTTTTTTGTATATGAAAATCACCCGTTACATCTTGCAAGGCCAGCGCATCGACCTTACCTCTGAGAAGGTTTGAAAAATTTACCTGTATATCCCTGGCACTTAGAATAGGAAGCCCCATGTTTTCCAAGTCTGCTTCAATAGAAAAGGCCAGAGGAGTGCCTATTTTTCCTGTAAAACCGGATACGTTGTGGCCATCCCAAGCAAATTTTGAGCCTTTTAATCGATAAAAATGATAAGAAATAGTCGTTAATCGACGACTAGGGTCAACTGCGCCGTCTTTCCAAGGATAAGTGCCTAGCGCTAGGCGTTGTTGTGAAAATGCGCCGTTAAAAATCCCATCTAATTCTCCTTCTTTAAGTAACAATAAGCATTGTTTCCAGGGAAAGCGAAAAAATTCAATTTTAAAATCTGGAATGTGATTCTCAAGGAGTTTTACCAGTTCAACTGCTACTCCTGGCTTGGGTTCTAATACCTCAGAAGTATCTCCCACATAGTTAGGATATTGTGAGGCATTCTCATAGGCGGCTCTAAAAATTATCTCGGCTTGCGATAGAGACGAACTGGTAACCAAAAAAAACATTAAGAATAGAGTTTTAAAGAGCATCAGTCACCTCGAGCAAATCGATTAATTGTGAGTTAATAAAGTATAGGTCAAATTGATTAATTATCGAGCAGGCTTTGACGACTAAGTTCAAGATATAAATGGTTCGTTTTTGATCACTAACTTAGTACACGGAGGTTTAAATTGGCCGATTAATCCTTATCTGTATATGCTATCGAGAGCTTTACTTACGAATCTTTGCGTCATTGTATATTTGGGCGGATCTTCAACGATAGCTTTGTGACAGAACAAACCACTTAACCTATAAACGAATAGTATAAAATCGAAAAATAAGAAATATTTTAATAATATATGAAATTGGTTTTGAGTCGCTAGCTGCCTTGTGAAAAGGACGGAGGCATGCTTTTAAGTCTATTTTTATGCACTTTAGATGTAATCAAATACTGGATGACTAAGTCAATCTAGCGCTACAGTGGCAACAAGCTTTGGAGTATGTTTCAGGTATTTAGTTGGGAATGGTAAGGCTAGAAATGGTTCTGGATTTTTAAAATCTAGGTCATGTGATGAGTTTTACATTGAATGCAATATCATTGCGTAACGTGCTAAGCCCAAACCGGTTTTCTTGGTTAGGGCTTATCAAAGTAAGTTCGAATATTGTGTTTAATGTCGAGCTTTATTGAAGTTTACTTACCCCATATATGCTGATTTGCATTACTCGTTTCTTTATTTGTACTTCTAATAGGCTTCTTACCTGGACGTTTGTTGGTATTTTTACCTGAATTTTGGCTCGTTTTGTTATTTGGATTATGAGCTTGTTTCTTGTTTTTGGGCACGTAGTTCAAAATTGAAACGGGTACGGTCTTTCTAACGGGGAAGCCCTCAATTTCTTTTCTTTTAATAATATGATCTAAACGACTTTCGATCGCACAAAGTTTTTTGAAGTCGCCCATTGCGACAAAAGAAATTGCCTCACCTGAAGCGCCTGCACGACCCGTACGTCCAATTCGGTGAATGTACTCCTCAGGCTTAAATGGAAGGTCATAGTTAACAACACGGGTAAGATCACCGATATCAATGCCGCGAGCTGCAATACCCGTCGCAACTAAAAATTTAAGCTCACCAGATTTAAAGTCAGCTAACGTTTTTGCCCGCATTGCTTGGCTACGATCACCGTGAATCGCCTCTGCTTTAATATCTCTTTTCCCAAGCTGGCTGGCCAACTTGGCTGCGCCGTGTTTTGTCTCGATAAAAATAAGTGCCTGATCCCATTGCTGATCATTAATTAAATAGCTCAGTAATGCAGATTTTTTATCTTTGTCTACGGTAATCAGCCACTGGTCAATTGTTGCCGCTGAGGTCGTTTTAGGTGAAATGCTAATTTCAAGCGCCTCATCGTTTACAGTGTTAGCTAAAAAACGCACATCATCAGTCAGCGTGGCTGAAAAAAGTAAACTCTGGCGTTTGCTGGGTAAACGGTCAATGACTTTATTGATGTCATCGATAAACCCCATGTTAAGCATTCTATCTGCTTCATCTAATACGAGTATCTCTAACTCATCAAAGTGTACTGCGCGTTGGTAGATCATTTCCAAGAGTCTTCCTGGTGTCGCAACCAGAATATCAACGCCCTCAATCAAGCGTTGTTTTTGCGGCTCAGCATCAATACCGCCATACATAGCCATCGATGTTAGGTCGAGGTACTTACTATATTGGGTTATATTGGCCTCAACCTGCTCGGTTAGTTCACGAGTAGGGGTGATGATCAGGGCGCGTATGCGTTTACCACGATGCGCGTGTTCTGTGTTTAGCTTCTCTAATATAGGCAGTACAAAACTAGCTGTTTTTCCTGTTCCTGTTTGTGCCGCAGCGACCAAGTCTTTACCTGATAAAATAGCAGGTATTGCCTTTTGTTGAATTGGAGTGGGGGTTTTATAGCCCATATCCGTAATGGCTTTTAATATAGGATCGCTTAATCCAAGTTTTGAAAATGGCATATATAACCTCTGTACATAAACTCCAAGGGGCTTGCTTAGGTGGAGTTATAAAAATAGCTGATGGCGGGAAAAGTTGATGTGCGGAGTATAACAGTAAGCGTTAAGGCGTAGTAGCGCTACGTATAGCGCTCGTACATATGACTACGAGCGCTAGGTATAGATCTATATAGATTTAAATTTAAATGACTCTTCAGGTATGAATATTGAGTCGATAGCATTCATCGTTTATAAAAGCTCAATCTTGGCTCTGGTTGTATTATGAAACACAGCGACGAGAGAAAATTGCATAAAAGCAGCGCAGGTTGTTAAATAATCCTTAATCGAATATTTTACTAAGTCTGAATATTCTAATGCTTTCTCTTTTTTAGCTAGTTCTGAGTCAATACGGTTCACCGCTTCATTAAGTGCAGACATACAGCATTTAACAACAAATTTAGCGTCATGCTTCTTCGTATCGTCTGTTACGACAATCGTTAGTGTTGAAGTCTCAATATTCCACTCAAAGAGGAGGTACCTTGATTCATCCGTTACATAATCGGGCAAAAAAGAAACAGCCTTTTCAATACATACTTGAATGGCCATATCGACTAAATTTTCTGAGTGCTCATTAAAAATGGCAATGCACTCTATGTGCTCGTTTTTGTTATCACCCACCGATTCAAGAGGTGCTGTGGGGGATTTAGTTTCTTTCCAGTCAATTTCTACGCTCATAATTGATACTTATATTTGAAGTTTAAAAGTCATGTATAGGGAAGTGACTTCTTAGTCTTAGTTTAAATTTAATTAAAGGGCGTTTGCTAAAGTGATTTAACCTATTGAGGTAAACACTAATTTATAGCTTGCCCATTAAATTTTTGAAAAGGTCTTGGGAGCCCGCAATATCACCTCCCATTCCTAAGAGTTCTGATTGAGATGATTCAGAGCTATTAAGTTCTTGTTGTATCATTGTTTCAATTTTTTCAGTCACTTGCACTTTATATCCTGCTAACTGAGCATCAACAACTTTTTTTAACACGCTATTAAAGATCGAATCAAGGTTTGAATTAATATCAATTTTTGGCGCTTCTAGTGTTCCTTCAAGCGCTATTTTGGCTGTTATATGTTCTTCATCAGCGAGTGCTTGTTCTATGGACGGGTACTTTTTAAAGGTGTCGCCGGATGTTTTTAATGAAACAGCATTTAATTCAGCATTTATATTGCCTGAGAGTTGGTCGTTAATAGAACTGATACTGCCCTGAGTGTCTAGTAATGCACTATCAATCGTAAAATTACCAGACAAAGGCTTTTGATCTAAACGATATTGAATCACATCGAATGACAACGATAGCTTCTGGTCCGTTCGTATATCGACAACAATATCAACTTTCGCATTTTTGACTAAGTCACTTTTCAAATCTAAATCAAGCGAAGTGGGTTTGCCTGATAAGGTTTGTTGGTCTGTTAAATGAGTTGCTGTACCCTTAAACGAAAATTCTTGGCCAATACCAGATAAATCGCCGCTTAACTGAGTGTTTTTAAACCAAACGAGCGGAAGTGGGTTTTTTTGTGAAAATTGTACGAAAACACCTTTACCTCTTTCTGGGTTAGGCTTTTTAGCATTGTTGCTTTCAGTATTTTCATCTGTATTAGCGTCTGAATCGTTTACCGAATTGATCCATTTTTTAAAGTTCTCAATGTGAGCCTTCATTTCTGGGCCAAATATGAGTTGAGATATTTTCTGAGTTCCGTTTTCAACACCTACTTTTTTTAATAACTGATCTGCTTCTTGTTGTGGAGAATTTTTTAACTCGGCAATACGGCGTTTAACTTCCTTTTTGGTTTGCTTGAAATCTCTATTTAGTTGTTGGGCTTCACTTAGGTCTTTATCAATATCGTTTTTTAAATCCTTGGCTTTCGATGCGGAATTAAGAATTTCCATAAAGCCTTTCGCTTTTTTAATATCTTTAAAACGGGCTTTGTAGTCGGCAATTTTTTGTTTATCTTTTAGCGCGGCGAGACGAGCTTTGTAAGTGACTTTGGATTCATCAAGATATTGTCTAAAACTCTGGTAGCGTTTGTAAGTGAGGGAATTCTCTTTACTCACCAAGGAGTCAATGTCAGGTAAGTCTAAGCCGGGTAAGGATACTGGGTCGTCAGACTCACTCGATTTATCGGCTGTTTTCTCTGTAGAGTCTTGTACACCGGATTCTGAACGAGGGGTGTTGAATTGAATACCAAGAATATTCGCTTGTTCAGAAATTAAGTGACCTGTTAAGGCATCCAAAGCGTCAATTTGTAAAGCAAGGTGGTCAACTTCGACCATATTCGTCATTGGGTGCTCTTTGTCCGCGACTTCAAGCCCTTTAAGGGTCAATGATTGCTCAGACCAGTCGATTTGAACCGTATCCAATGTTACTGATGTTGATAGTGCCCGGCTGCCGGTTTCCTCTATCATCAGTTTTAATAAAGGCTCTAATAAAAAATATTCCAAACAAACAAGAAGTAGGGCGAATACGATACCAGGCCAGCGAATAATATCTTTCATTTTAGTTTCCTAGTCTTTGATAAATGTGAAAGATCTTACTACCTTTGAGTAGTTGCGTTATTTTAAATTGCTTGAACGTATCTTGTATTTTTTGGCGATACTTAACAATTAATACGCGTATCAAGAAATACACAGGTAACCATAAAGCTATTATTGCCAGGGTAGAGCCCATGACTAATGTATTATTAAAGGCGGTTAGCGCCCAAAAATTAGATTGCGCTAAACTGAACCAAATAGATTGTAAGGGCTCTGCCGATAACAGGACATAGCCGAGTTGCTGCAGTGCTGGGTCGGCGATATAGGCGACAGCTTCAAACAGGCCCCAAACAAGCACTAATAACGAAAGATTCGCTTTAATCACACAAACCATCATCAGTAATAAAATGAGTAGTATCGAAAAGCCGGGCATTAATCCGATGGCTAAACCAAAGCAAACCGCTAACGCCAATTGATGGGGGTTTTGGTTTGAATTTAGAAACTGCAGTAGTTTGGCTAAAATAGTGAACATGAATCTTTCCCTTTTTTAAGATTACTTAAAGTATAGCGCTATCAAGATGACAGTTGAATTTATTCGATGAAAACTGGCGCTTAGTATGTGTATGTTATTAGTGTGTTATTAGTGTGTTATTAGCCTGTTTAATATATTGGCTAACTTCTCACGTTGTTGAGTATTTGTATTAGCAAAACCAAGTACAAGTCCTGTCATTCTTGGGGTATCGAGATAATAAGCAGAAAGTGGAGAGCTACCAAACCCTTCTTTTTTAAGGTCTTTAGCAAGGCTTATATCGTCGCAATTAGGAATATTAATGGTGAGGTGCATGCCGGCACTTTTGGCGATAGGGGTTACTTTATCATTAAGTTTGTCTTGTAGTAATGTATGTAAGTGTTGCCACTTTTCTTGGTATAACTGACGCATACGTCTTAAGTGACGTGTGAAATGGCCTTCAAGAATGAAATCTGCAATGACAGCTTGTGGTAATAATGGCGACTCGCCGCTCATAAAGCTTTTGGCTTTAATAAATATATCTGCAAGCTCTAGGGGGACAACTAAGTATCCTAAACGTAAGGCAGGAAACAACGTTTTACTAAAGCTACCCATATAAATTACGGGGGTGTGCGCTGCCATGCCTTGCAGCGCTGCAACGGGGTTATGGTGAAAATGGAATTCACTGTCGTAATCATCCTCAATGATCCATGTGTTATTTTTTGCTGCCCAGTCTAATAGTTTTAATCGATCACTAGCAGGTAAAATTCCACCTAAAGGATATTGGTGAGTAGGGGTGCAATACATTAGTTTATAGGGGCCAGATCTGTTGCTTGTCGAAACCAATGAGTCAATCTCTAAGCCATTATCTCCTAAGCTGCAGGGAGTCATGTTGGCTCCTCTTGCTTTAAATGCTTTTTTAGCGCCCATGTAACCAGGGTTCTCTACAAGCACATCATCTTCATTATTAATTAATATTTGGGCACATAGGCTAATTGCTTGCTGTGCTCCATGCGTAATGATGATTTGATTAGCTTGGCACCTTACGCCCCGTGAAAGCCTTAAATATTCAGCCAGTGCTTCTCTTAATGGTTGGTAGCCTTGGTTTCCGTCGTAACCCATCAGGCAAGTTCGGTTGTGATGACGGCGTTGTAAACTATTCCAAATTTTAGTCGGAAAAGCATCTAGGTCAGGAATTCCAGGGGTAAAGGGGAGGGTCAGACCATGTTCTGATAATGGTTTGGTGGCGAGCTCTCTAGCAAAATTAGAAAGCTCTGGTTTAGCCACTTTGTATTGCCAGTCAATTTGCTTAATGCCGTTGATATTAGCTGGAAGGCTATCTGCAATGTAGACACCTTTACCTGGAAAGGTATCTAAAAAACCTTCCGAGCGAAGCTGCTCAATTACGATTGTGATCGTGTTTCGGCTGATGCCTAGCTCGCTTGAAAGCATGCGTGATGAGGGTAGTTTTGTGCCTGGTTGAAGGCGACCTTCGCAGATCCAATTTTTTAGGTGAAACTGTAGTTGTGCTTGTAAAGAGCTGTGGTCAGTAAATTGAATTGATTGAAAAGAGGGCATCTCCATATACTGGACCTACTTAAAGTAAATAACTGGATCTTTATAAGGGGCCAGTTTAGCTTGAAAATAACCTTAACAAAACATGTAGCTGGAATTATTTTAAGGAGAGGTTATGAGCAATTTAAACGATACACTATTTTATTCATCCAAAAGTGAGGTGAAACGTGTTGCAAAGCGAGCAAGTTATCTCAAAGAAGATGTATTTCATTTGATTGATGATTTGAAGATGGGCCATGTAGGTTTTGCTGTAGATGGGCAGGTGTTCGTGATTCCTTTAACGGTTTGGCGTGTGGGTGAGCATTTGTATATTCATGTGATGAATAAAAGTCGCTTGCAACGTTTATTAGAGTCAGGAGAAGAGGTATGCATCTCTTTTGCTGAAAGTACTGAATGGGTGATGTCTAAATCAGCGTATCACCATAGCGCAAATTATCGTTCAGCAGTGCTGTATTGTGTGGGAGAGCGAATCACTGAAGCGGAAGCCTTTGATGATGCGTTTAAAGAAGTGATTGAACAGTTAGAAGAGGGTCGGTGGTCGCATATTCGTCCACCAAACCCTAATGAGCGGAAAGCAACGGCATTACTAAAACTAACGATAGGTGAAGGCTCGTTTAAAAGTCGCGAAGGCGGACCTAATGAGGACCCAGAAGATATGGTGTTACCAATATGGCACGGTATAAAGCCTGTATGCCCTTTTCATAAAACCGAGTAAGATTTTTTGATGTACTCTAGTAACCGTTAAAAAATTAAGGTTTTAATGGCGTATACTAATGATTGTTTCCAGCAGTAAAATTCGCTTAATTTGACTGCGCAAATTAAGCGATAGCTGAACAGTAGTCTCGTGCCATACGGATAAAATCTTTGGTTACTTGATTTGTAAAGTCGTTTGTTTTCTTAAGAAGCAAAATCTGGCGAAATGCATGATCACTTTCAATTTTAAAGTATTTAATTTGGCCATCATTTGCTTTGTCTTGGGCTAGTTGCGGCAAAATGGTCACACCATAGTTAGCTTGTAATAGCTGTTTCACTGTTGCGAATTGACTTGCTTGGAACAAAACTTTGGGAACAAAACGCTGATCAAAACAGAAACTTTCGATTTGTCGCGCTAAACAATGTATATCATCCAATAATATAAATGGCTCAGACTCGATATCTTCTAAATTTACATGATTACGTTTGGCTAAGGGATTGTTCACATTCATCGCGATATAGAATGGATCCTCCATCAATACTTCGCTCACCAGAGTACTTTCTAATTTGGGATTAGATGTAATGACTAGGTCAAGCTCACCTCGTGCGCAAGCTGCTTGCAACACTTCTGAAACTGATTCACGAACTTGTATCTCAGCGCTGGGGTATTTTGCCGATAAATGAATCAGCATATCTGGTAACAATGCAGAGCCAATGGCCGGGTTAATGCCAATTGCTATTTTACCTCGAGCGGAATTCTTTATATCCGTCATCATATTTTTAGTTGAATCAACTGACTCTAATATTTTTTTTGCCTGTTGATAAAGTAGCCTTCCAGCTTCTGTTAATATTTGTTTGCCACCAGACCGATCAAAAAAAGTATGTCCAAGACTATCTTCCAATTTCGACATTTGTTGGCTAATTGAGGGTTGAGACACAAAGCATTTTTCCGCTGCTTTGGTGACGCTGCCCGTCTCCACAATCGCTACAAAATATTTAAGTTGGTGTAAATGCATATTAAGCTCATCTAATGGATAAATTTCATTTAAGTATAGTAAGTGTTAAAAGCCGAGGCCGTGTTAATTAAGTATGTATCCACACTTTTTTAATTTAATAGACCCCGCCTGTCGTTAGTTGTTCATTTATAGGCTTAACTAATATAGCCATTACTATTTCATACTGGCCAAGTTGCCGTCCCTTATCGCATCATATACATGACCATTATTGTGAAATAATTAATAGGAAGTAGTGTGATAAAAAAACAAAGTAATTTTGATGTTAAAACGACCATGGATAGACTGGAAAGTGTTGTTCGACAAAGAGGAGCTTTGATGATTGCTAGAGTCGATCATGCAATCGCTGCCGCGAATAACTACATGGATCTTAGGCCTACAGAAATTATTATGTTTGGAAACCCTAAGTTAGGTACACCGTTAATGCAGAGCAATCAGCTGGCAGCTTTGGACTTACCTATGAAGATTCTAGCATGGGAGGATGAACATGGAAAAACGTGGCTCACCTATAAATCCCTCAAAAAAATAACTGAGGATTTAAATATTACCGACCAAGACACAACGCGAGAACAATTAGAGAGTGTTTTAGATAACTTTACCGAAATTGCCACCAGCTGCTAATAAGCGTTTATAACGACACGTCTTAAATCACTAAGTGAGCTATCTAACGAATAGTTTACTTAGCCAACGACCTGTAAAAAATCTGAGCCACTGGGAAGTTTTGATATGAATTTATCAACGCCAAGAATGTCCGGCTTAGGTGAAAGAACATCGAGACCTGCTAAATTACCTGTGAATTTTACATTTATTATTCCTGCTGTATTCGACACACTATATTCTCCGCCACAAACGCGACAATACGTCTTGTGATGGGAGATATTGTCTTCATCAACAATGATTGTTGGACCGCACTCATGGCAAAGCAATAGCGATTGATCAGTAGCACTGTGCAGTACAACTTTATTCAAATGTCCTCGTTCACAAAGTTCTTGAAATGCAGATACCAACTTCCCATCAAACTGTTTACCTTTTTCAAGGTTTAATCTTTCAACGGCTTCGTCGATTGGCATATTTTTTCGATAGGGACGCGTACTTGTCATGGCATCGAATGCATCGCATATTGACACTATTTTAGTACCAACATCTATCGCGTCTTCGTTTAGGTTATCTGGATACCCGCGTCCGTCTAGGCGTTCGTGGTGATGTCTAATAATGAACTTAACAATACCTCCTAAAGGATGCTGTTGGACTAGGTTGAAACCGACCATCGGATGCGTTTTAATTTCAGAAAACTCTCTGTCCGTTAGGTCACTTTTTTTATGCAGTACAGCATCAGAAACCGATACCTTTCCTAAATCATGTAAATAAGCACCTACTTTGATGCGTAATTGTTGTTCTTCAGGTAGGTCGAGATGATTGGCTAATAGATGAGACATCTGAGATACACGCCATAAATGCCCTCCAGTATAGGGGTCTCGCGCTTCGACTACGGAGGCCATCAATAATAGAGATCTAAGCAAATCATAATCTGTTTTAGTCATTGAACGACACCTCTCTTCGTTGAAAGCACTTTCATCTCAGCAGGGACTGTTTCAGTATGGTATATAATATAGATACTTACAAACAGTAAGAGATGGCACTATAGAGGTCGTTTAATTTCGAAGTAGTTTGGTATTGTTTAGTGATAAGAGGCGACGACATTGGACATAGTCGCCATTTATTTACAGGGTGGCGTGCAGTCCAATGCCTTACTTACTCTGTTTAGTGTAGTGGCTCAGATAGTGTTGGATAAGCTTCGGTATAAATCCAATCCGTTTTCTTCGCGGGCATATGGCATCCTAGGCAGTCAGCCTGATAGTTGCTTGATACATTTACACCTGGTGCGTCGGTTTTGAATAGGGCCCAGCCCCAACCCTGTCCCCAGTTTGCATGATCTTTAAAACGATTTTTGCTGTCTTTAATCATCACAAACCATTGTTTGACACTTTCTAATGAATAGCTAACGCCTGCACCAGTCGTATAATTACCTGATTTCGATGGACGTAATTCTTTAATGATAGTAGCGCCATCTGGAAAAGTGCCTGTTTTTCGATAAAATTCTGCACTACTTTTTTCTGTGTATACATCATGGAAACCACTAGCCTCACCCTGAGGGACAAACCATGAGCCTAGATGAACCATCTTTAACCGAAAGTCTTTTGGTAAGGTAATGTTTCCTTGCTGGTCAACGTAGAGTGAAAATGAATGACCCGCAGCTAACGCAAAATTGGCACTAAAAAGAATGGCCAAACTTACAATAAATGTGAGTAATCTATTTTTAGAAATCATATGAACCCTTTCGTTAATTTGATAAATATTAGTTGATGACAGTAGTAACATTAAACTAGATGCAAAAAGACAACTAATATTTTGTATCTATAGGTATATAAGATTAATTTATACCACTCACGATTTTTGTGTGTTGTAGTGCTGCTAGTGGGCTGAAGCTGATTTATAAGTTGAAACTAACGGCGCAGACTTGGTTATTTATTAGACCTTACGGAAAGGTGAGTGAGAAGTTTTAACAGTACCAAACAGGCATGCCCTTTTCATAAAGATATGTATTTATGATAATAAAGGAGGGAGTTATAGTTTCGATGACAATAATTGGGTAAATGCCTGTAAAGCTTTTCCTTTGCTACTGATTTTCCACGCAAAAAAGCTTTCCTCTATGCCTGTATCTAGTTCTAATTTGATGAGTGTACCATCGTCTAAATACGACTGTATTCGGTGTCTAGGTAAATGGCCAATGCCCAGTCCGGCTAATTGTGCTTCTATTTTTTGATCAATCGTTTGCACGTATAGAACTTTTTTCCCCATCGTTAGCCCGGCGCTTCGAGTAATATTAACTGTTGACGTGTCATGGGCTACCACTCTTCGTAGATTAGGCAAGGCTGACTTTAATGCTTCAGCATTCTGTGCCAGTTTTGCGAATGAGTGGTGGGAGGCGATTACTGGGATCATTTCAGTGGGGGGGAGTGGTATTGCTCGATATCCCTTTTGCAGAGGAACGGGTCCATGACATCCGATGATCAAATCAACACGGTCTTGTTCAAGCGCTTCCCAACCGCCACTCAGGATGCATTCGATTATATCAATTTCTAAACTATCATGGTCGGCCATAAATTCAGACAGTGCTTGGAAAATAAATGGGTAGCTTTGTGTAGAATCTATAGCAATGCGTAAGCGGGGTTCCCATCCCGTTGCAACTTCTTTTGCTTTCTGGGCAAGGAGTGTCGTGGCATCTAATATTTTTCGACCTTCATCTAATAACAATCGACCCGCAGGCGTTAATACTGAGCGGCGTCCTTGACGCTGAAACACTGTAATACCTAATTGTTCTTCTAATTTTTGTACTCCATAAGAAAGCGCTGAAGTCGCTTTGTTCAGTTCTTCAGCTGCTTTAGCGAAGCTTCCTCTCCGATCGATGGCATCAAGTATTTCTAAGGCCTCTATATTAATGGGGTTTACTTTCATTATGGGGAGTCCTGATTGTTCAGTCTATTAGAACATTCTAATCATATTATTACGGTTATTCAATTATCTATACCCATTACAATGGTTGCATCTAAACGATAAAACGATTTAAACAACATCAAACAGAAAATGGAGAAAATTATGAAAGCATTATTAAATAAGTTAACAGCGACCAATGTTGGGTTTGACACGCTTGCAGTAAGAGTCGCGGTGGGTACTATTTTTGCCGCTCATGGTGCTCAGAAATTATTTGCCTGGTTTGGTGGTTATGGCTTAGAAGGTACTGCGGGTTGGATGGAATCAATAGGCTTGGCTCCGGGTTTACTAATGGCAACGCTAGCAGGTAGTGCTGAGTTTTTTGGTGGTTTGTTGTTAATAATTGGATTGTTAGTAAGACCTGCAGCATTTGTTTTAGGTGTAACGATGATCGTCGCGATTGTAACCGTTCACTTTGAAAACGGTTTGTTCATGAGTGCAAATGGGTATGAGTTTAGCTTGGCATTATTGGCAATCACCATAGGTTTGTTAGTGCGGGGCGCGGGTAGTATGAGTGTCGACCGTTTTCTAGAATTTAAGCTACCTCGATAGGCTTGGTTTACTGATTTAATGGTTCAATGTGCTCGAAAAATTTCAGGAGAAGAATGATGGGTTTATTACAAAATGGGCAATGGGTAGATAAGTGGTATGACACAGAGGTTAGTAGTGGCGAGTTCCGTCGCCAAGATAGCCGATTTAGGAATTGGATAACTGTGGACGGAGGGGCTGGTCCATCAGGCGTAAAAGGCTTTAAGGCTGAGAAAGGTCGGTATCTCCTATATGTTTCACTTGCTTGTCCATGGGCACATCGGACTTTGATCTTTCGCAAGTTAAAGCAGCTTGAAGATTATATTGATGTCGTCGTAGTAGATCCTATTATGTTAGAAAATGGTTGGGAGTTATCGGACCCGAATAATAAATTAGACTTTTTATATCAGCTTTATTTAAATGCAGACGAGAATTACGAAGGGCGTGTCACCGTACCCGTATTGTGGGATACAAAGCTGAAGATCATCGTGAGTAATGAGTCTTCAGAAATTATTCGTATGTTTAATTCGGCATTTAATCACTTAAACAGTAACGTCAGTGATTATTATCCAGAGTCGCTACGTAGCGATATTGATGGGCTGAATGACCGTGTTTACGACACGATTAATAATGGTGTTTATCGAGCAGGTTTTGCGACAAGCCAAGAAGCTTACGAAAAGGCTTTTCTTGTTCTGTTTGACTCATTGGATTGGATTGAAAGTATTTTGTCTCGAAAGCGATACTTGGCCGGAGATCAAATAACAGAAGCTGACTGGCGCTTGTTTACCACGCTAATTCGCTTTGATGCGGTATATGTTGGTCATTTCAAATGTAACCACAAACGTATTGCTGATTATCCTTCAATAAGTGCATATTTGCGTGAGTTATATCAGGTTGATGGGGTCGCTGAAACGGTGAGTTTAGATCATATTAAAACCCACTACTACAAGAGCCATCTTACCATTAACCCAACGGGTGTAATTCCTTTAGGGCCTGAGCAAGATTTTTTTGCTTCACATGGCCGTGATATTTTATTTTCAGCCAATTAAGTTTGCTGCCAGATTCAGGTAATAAATAGGAGAAAACGCATGCGAAAGCTAATCAGAAAAATTGATGCGGTAGCGACGAATGATGGTGATGGTGTAAAGATTCATCGTATTGCCGGGCGACAGCTAAATTCAGTGCTTGATCCTTTTTTGATGGTTGATGAAATAAATTCTGATGATGCCGCTGACTATATTGGTGGTTTTCCAGAACATCCTCATCGAGGATTTGAAACGATTACATACATGAAGGCAGGTCGCATGCGGCATCGTGACCATATGGGTAATGAAGATGTTATTGAATCAGGAGATGTGCAGTGGATGACTGCTGGTAAAGGAGTGCTGCATTCAGAGATGCCAGAGCAAGAAAATGGCTTGCTTCATGGTTTTCAAATTTGGTTAAACTTACCGGCAAACGAGAAAATGAAGCCAGCGGCATATCGAGACATACGAGACGAGAGTATTACCGAACTAAATTTAAAGCAAGGTGGTTTAGTGCGAGTGATTGCTGGAAGCTTGAAAGTTAATAGTGTGGATTTAGTCGGACCATTACCGCCATTATCAACTGAACCCGTAATGTTGGACGTGATGTTAAATTCGTCTGAGTCTGTCGAGTTGGAGTTTAATAAACAAAACACTGCTTTGGTGTATGTTTATAGTGGCGGCTTAAACCAAGCAGATAATGAACTCAATAGGCGACAAATGGGCGTTTTTTCTCCGGGTGAAAGTTTAAGATTACAAGGCGGGGATGATGGAGCTAAAGTGCTAGTTTTTAGTGGGAAGCCGCTAAATGAACCTATTGCTCAGTACGGGCCTTTTGTTATGAATACTGTTGAGGAAGTCGAGCAAGCATTTCAGGATTTCCGTCAGAATAAATTAGTGTGATAGCAGAACAGTAATTTAATTAGTTGTGAATTTAAGAATGGAGTCAGAGGCTTATATTTGGTATCGGGATATAAGCCTCTAGTGTTTTGGGTCTTCGAAAACGAGTTATTAATCAATATATTTGAATGATAACGATAAAAAATGTTTTTTAGAATATCCTATGTTGTCACTTGTTGAGCAAGCGAGTATCGGCCCCTACAAACGTTTGTGCGTTTTCGTACGATGAATAAATGTCCTTAAACTAGTTGTCGACTATCCAACTATTACTGTGTAACGCACCGTTCCTTAATAGAGAGTCAGGTCCCCATTTGGTTTAAATAAACAATCCGTAACTGTCTTGTTGTATAAATTTTGAGCTAATATCCTGTCCCGAATTAAACTTCTTCGATAATTGAAAACAGATAGCTACTATTTTATGACGTTCAAAAAAACATATTTTTTATTAATTCTTATTGTTACAATTTTTTCGCCTCTTAATGTCTCTGCCGCTACTCAAACAAATACTTTAACTTTAGATCGTCAAATAGCGAATGTTAAAGACCTGTACTCTTTATATGACGGTTGGGATATTTCTCTTCGTGCGTCTGGTAGTTTAAGTTCACAAAACGCTTTTTTATTAGCGCAAGTGGATAAGCGTCTTGGTAAAAATTGGGCAGATCCATCAAATGGCTTAACGTCAGATAATAATGGCATTAAACTGTCGGCGGCTATTTCGGCAAAAATTTTTCAGCAGCATGGACGTGCTGCTTCAAACCGCATTCATGCTTGGCAAAGAATTAGCCTTTTATCTAAAGATTTAAGTCCGCATGCCATGTTGAAGCAAGTGAATAACTTCTTTAATCGCTTAGTGTTTAAATCTGATCAAGAAAATTGGGGGCAGGCTGATTATTGGACGTCGCCTATTGAACTATTGATAAGTAATGCAGGTGATTGCGAGGATTTTGCGATAGCTAAGTACTTCACTTTGATCGCGATGGGCGTTGAAATTGAACGTTTGCGTATTACTTATGTTAAATCAGAGAAGCGGAGTCAAGCGCATATGGTGCTGGCTTATTACGAAACCTCATCGAAAGATCCCTTAATTCTTGATAATCTTAATTCAAAAATTCTTCCTGCTACAAAGCGTCCAGATTTGACGCCTGTATTCAGTTTTAATGGCTAATCAGTCTTGTTCAAGGTCAATATGTTGGTTGTTGTGTGAATCTCAACCCAAAAAAACCGAATGCTATGAGCTTTAGCGAATAGACGTTTTAGAATTATGGTCCGCCCTGATGGATTCGAACCACCGGCCTGTCCCTTAGGAGAGCTGTTTTAACTTCTTTCAATGTTTACATATCAATAAGTTACTAGTATGTTGTTGGTCGTGTGACATTTTTGTGACATTAGTTATCGAGAATAAAGATTGTCCGTTTTGGCCAAACTTTGGTTGAATGACTCAAGTTCGCACTAAGCCGCCTCTTAATGACTTCGCGTAATTCAGGATAATTCAGCCAGTTTGAAATTCAAGATAACTATCGAAAGTGAGCAAAAGCACTACTTTTTGAGTGCTGGAAAACCACTGGCTATGAGCTAGAAGCGTTACCTTTTAGAACGTCAAAAAAACGCTAGAAAGGAACACAAAGCGATCCTTTTTTAGTGTAAACTCATTCGCTTGATATCTGAGCAAAAGCGTTAATTTCATCTGATATAGATTTCAATCAAGCGGTGCTATTTTTAGATCAATTACTCTGCCCTTTTGGTTTTGAGACATTTTTTAGATACTATTCTGGTGCAATACACTCCGAACGGCTTGGGTCTTCACTGCAACGTATTTTCCAAAGTAGTTTAAGTGCCTTTGAATCATGAATGCCCTCATCTCGAAGCGCCAACCGTATCTCAAGTTTAAATTTATCTAATGATTTTTTAGTTTCAGCGCTGGTTTTGATCCAATAATGAGCGGGGATTTCTGCTTTGGAATCTCTCGCCAACTTATGAATATCTGCCAGTCGTGATAGAATATAATCTCGCATTTGTTGGCCAAAGCTATCTGAAAAGCGATCTTTATGTGACACCAATTGCATCATGCCATACAACAGTTTCTCATCAATAATACCACCATTTTTTCCTAAACCATGGTAAAGCTCAAACACGTTATAGCCAATCGGTACCATGGGTAAAATATCAATATTGCCATTATTAAACTGGCCAGAAAACGTTGTCAGCGAGGTGCCTACCGGTGAAGCCCCTGCCATATTGGCAAATCTAAGCGCTTGTGGGTCATCATTTAAAATTGAAATTTTCTTACCGCTAAACGCATCAATGGTATTGATATTACGGTCGTTTACAAAGAGGTACACACCTCCGACAGGAAAGGTGCCTACAATTTCATAATTCCCCCTAGAAAGTAACTTACCCGCCTTAGGGTTAGTAATGGCTTTAAGCACTTTGTTGACGCCTTCTTCACTAATAATGCCACCAATTGCATTGAGGGTACTGCCAAATGGTACGTACTGCCGCGTTAAAAGCCCTGTGAGAAACACGACATCACATAGACCGGCTTTAAAATCATTTGACGCTACTTTTTCATCGGTATAGGCAACAAGCTTAAGGTCTAAGCCCCATGATATCGCTTTAGGAACAAGATCTGCCAAAAAGGTCATCGATGGGCCATTTTTTCCAACAGGGTCATAAACACAGAGTTTTTTTGCATTTAAGGCTTGTACTGTAGTACTAGATAGAATAAACAGGAAAGTAAAAAGTAGTCGATATAAGGTCATTATTTTTAAGCTCTTTATCGTAATAAATATATTTTGTTATTTAAGAAGAAGAGTATGTCGTGCTTATTTATTTGAATAAAGCGCAAGTATTGAACAAGTTTTATGATAAAAATTCACAAATAACGCCGATCAAAAAAAATTCAAACTCACATCAATAATTTCAACTTTTATTCACAATTGAAATTATATTTATGCGTTTTAATCAACTATAAATCATCTTCATAATTGCCCCTCAACCCTTAAATGCGCTAAACACCAAAATACCAACTAAGAGAGAAACTAAAATGAAGACAACACTCATCGCATGTATAACAAGCCTGCTTTTTTCTGGCAGCGTCGCTGCCGGTGATTGGTTGCCCGTAAACCCATTTGCGGCCAAGCAATTCGTTACATTACCTGATGACCTTAAGTTTCCAGAAGGCCTCACTTCAAACCCGCGCAATGGTGATATTTACGTCAGTACATTCAATGTACCCAATACCGACTACAACCCATCACCCATCAACTCACTCCTAAGGTATTCCAAGCAAGGTGATCTACTTGCACGCACTGATTTTTCAGGCGCAACGCCACTGGTAGGCATTAAATTTAACTCCCATGATAATCATATATATTTGGCAAGCCTAGGTGATATAACTGGCATAGGGTCTAAAATTCTAAAAATCCCTGCTGACTTCACAAACGAAACCGCGGCTAAAATAGTCGCAGACATTCCCTTTATTGGCGCACCTCAAGACCGAGTGGTTCCAAATCTGGATACAAGCACCCACAACATCAAGTTCAGCACTTACATACGCGTTCCAAACGATATTATCTTCAATAATGCGGGCGACCTATTCGTATCAGATTCTTTTCAAGGCGCAGTATTTCGCATTAACGATGCAGCTAACTGTGATTCATCCTGCTCAATCGAAACAGTCATTCAGCATGGATTACTGGCAACCGCTGGTTTTCCATCTTTTGGCGCTAACGGCCTAGCTCTAAATGCCAACGAATCAGAATTGTACATTGCCAACACCGGCGATGACCGTATCCTAAAATTAGACTTACACCATGATGAGCAGCTATCAATTTTTGCAGAAAGCATCAACGGCCCAGACGGTATTTCTTTTGATCAGTCAGGTAATCTTTGGGTTACTGCGAATCAGTCAGATAAGCTTATTGCTCTAAATAAAGAAGGACGTATTATCGCTAAATTAGGTGATTTTCTTGGCTTACGTGATGACGGTTCACCTCGCGGTTTATTATTTCCCGCCAGTATAGAGATTATTGGCAATAACATCTTTGTGACAAATATGGCTCAAATAGCTACGCCGGTTATTGGTGATGAGCCTGAAGAAAAAATCACACATTATACGGTTTCAAAAATTTGGGCACCGCTAATCCTGTCTGGGTTTTGGTTTTAAGGCTTCTCGAAGCACTTCGAGAAGCTTCTCAGGGATAAGTAAACTCCATTCTTATGTAGGTCATTCAACCTACATAAGATAAATTTAACAGGCTCTATCTGTCTTTCAACTATAGCCAAAATAAAAAACAGGCAATCAAATCATGACCAAGTTATCATCTGCATTCTAGTCAGCCATAAACAGACAACTAAAAAAATTATGAATACCTACCATACCTTCGTTACTGTAGTAAAACTGGGTAGTTTTTCTGCCGCAGCAAAAAAATTACATCGAACACCTTCATCGATCAGTAAAAAAATTGGCTTACTTGAACAAAAATTAAACGTGCAACTGTTTGATCGCACCACACGAACACTCGCAGTAACAGAGGCAGGAAAGCTATACTACGAACGCTGCCAAGACATATCTCGCCGTATAAATAATGCCGAAAATGAGTTAAAGAACTTCTCCGGGGAACCTTGCGGCCCTATTAGAATCACTTGGCCAAATACAATATCCACCTCAAAAATTGTAGATGTTTTAGCCGCTTTCACCGAAGCCTATCCAAACATTCAAGTAGATGTCACCGTCACCAATGATCGCGTTAACTTGATCGATGAAAATATCGATTTTGCCTTTCGAATGGATTCCTTACTTGACTCTTCGATGGTTGCCATTGAAATACTCAAGATTACTCCCGTCATTTGTGCAAGCGCCAGTTTTGTTGAAAAATATGGTATGCCTAAAGACATGCATGCCTTAGCAAAACGTCCTATGCTGTTATTAAATCACACAATCGCAGTACAAAAATTCTGGAAATCATTGCCTGGTTTAAAGAATTTAAATATAGAAGAACACCATAGAGTCAATGACATTAACGCACTCTTCCAAATGGCAACAAGAGGCATCGGCGCAACATTGATATTTCGTCATACGGTAGAAAGAGCCTTAGCCAATGGCACGCTAGTAGATTTGATGCCAGATTATGAGCTACCTAGCTTACCGATTTATCTGATGTACCATAAATTTAATTATATGCCTAAAAAAATGCGCATTTTTATTGACTTTTTTAGACTGCAATTGGCTTAGTGAACTCACTGCATTACCTCAAATATTCGTGTCGGTGGTTGTACAAGCTATACCCGTACTGGCCAAATACATTTTTGGTGTTTTTGTTGCCGAAGTTGCCGAAGTTGCCGAAGTTGCCGAAGTTTGCAATGAATAGCTTGATTTCATCAAGGATGGTAAATCCTGGAAAACTTGTAATTATACTGTTTAGTTAAACGGGTTTATCATTCGGCTAAGTATAATTTATGGCTCGTCCAAATGAAGGCTCGAGTAACTTACTGTCAGCGTAATATCTGTTACCTTAAGTAAAACAGCTAAAGTTTTGTATGAATGAAATAGGAAGTGTACATGAGATTTAATACTTGACCAAATTGTCCTGATGCTAAGAACTCTCAACAAAGGCTGCTGAGCAAAAGCGATAATTCAGGCTAGCTAATTTTAATCAAAGATATTGCTACTAAGGTGATTTCTAAAGAGGAGGCTCATGGAGAGATAGAGAGTTCGTCCTAGAAAGACCCTTAAAAGGTCTTTGCCCCCCCCCTCTTAAATTTATTTATGAATTAATATCAAAACTTATTTTCTATTTATTCGTTTTATTCATAAATTTAGAAAGAACATAATTCACTCATGGATAAATTTTGATCTGCCTACGGAATAGTGGGCACGACAAAATTCTTAACTTATAAATGACCACAAGTGAATGAGCAGTACCATGAGCATCGCCAAAACAGTTGAATTACAGTCTTCGTCTTCTCTGGGCTCAGCACAAAGAGAGAAGGAAGTTCGCGCTTGGATTGCAAGAAAAGAAAGCGTTTGCCCGTATGCCCCAGGGCTCGCACGATTTGTCCATTTACCCGAAATCAAGTCTCTCAAAATGGAACACGTGCACTATCTGGCTCAAGAGCTGAAAGCCTTCTACGGCGCCAAAGAAAATGGCAAACGGGTCGGCCGCTGGATGCTGATGCCTCATAGCGAGTGGGAAAGTCACGAAGAAGCACACACCTATTCTGAGCGAATATTTTGGCTACTGAATGCTGCCTACTTCCACTTATTGAGAGATCAAAAATCAGTCCAAGCAGCATTAAAGCAAGAGATCAATGGCTATAATAGAGGTTATAAAGGAGAGATACTAAACCCTATTGTTGGTAAATTACCCAACCGAAATGCCAATGTCGTTCCTGCCAAAAGTCTGTTTTATACAGCACTGTCTCCACTCTACAAAAGTAAGAAGTTTTATCGTTACGCCCCTTATTCTTTGATACCATTGGTCTATGCATCCGAATTCCAAGAGCTTGCAGATAAGCATCCGAAAGTCACTGAGACCGTCACTTTTGAAATGGCCTACGGTGGTTTGTTTGAACTTTTTGGAGATGAACTGGAGTTAGATCTCGATGCCTTTAGACAGGAACTGCCTATCTGGGGAGCAATTGTCGATCGAACGGCTCAAATCATGCGAGCTTCGTCCAAGGGCATATCTTCTCACTCACAAGAAATCAAAGGTTGTCCAGCGAGCAACTTAAGCTATTTCCGGTTGTGCAATCCGAAATTGGTGAACTCCTTTTATTCAAAGTATATCGGGGAGCTTACAATTTTAAGGAACATCGTTCGTCGAACGCATGTCAATCCAAAGCAGATAATCGGCGCAAGTTTCGCGGGCAGCGGTTTATATACTATCCCCAACTACCCTTCCATAGGAAGGCAACAATAAAGAGGTTAGTCGCGCTATACTTAAAACCGGAGTTAAAGGCGGTAGGGCTCTTTATGAATTCACACTTTTCAAAGCGGTAGAACTATAAATATCCGCTCAGTCACAAATACTGACGAGAGAACTAGTCTGTGAGATCACACTCCGTAATAAGCTATTTCCAGCTGGTTCAAAAGGTATCGCTTTCGTACTTTCACCATCAGTTTCCCATGAACTCAAAAGGTAGAGCTTTAGCTATGAAGCCAGTGGTATTTCGATGAGTTTAAGGGTAGTGCTTTAACTCCTTTCCACTCATTCGATGAGTAAGCTAAATCAAGACGATTAGGCCATATTAACCATAACCTAAAGAGGCGGCTAAGTGGAATTGCAGACCACTGGGAAACGGACAAACTTAAGTCGCAGTTTGCGGTCAATCTTATATTCCATACAAAAAAGCCCAGCAACCGTGGGCTTTTTTTGTTACGTGAAATCTAAATAAGGCATTAGGTGGGTAGCATAGGTCAATACAGTAGGCTTTAAGCACTAAAACAAGAAATGCATATAATGAAAATGTTTGAACGGATGTGAAGCTATGAACGCTTGATGGAATTTTTAGAACTCAATAGATAAAGGGGGGGGCGTTTTTTTAGCAAGGTTTCTAAGTGTTTTTGTGACACGAATGTGACACCTTTGTGATATTAGGTGATTGAATTCTGTTTTTATCTTTATATTCAGTGGGTTATTAGGTTTTAATGGTCCGCCCTTCAGGATTCGAACCTGAGGCCTGTCCCTTAGGAGGGGACCGCTCTATCCAGCTGAGCTAAGGGCGGAAAGCGAAAATTATAAACAAAACAACCTGTTAAGGCTATCCCTAAATATAGCTAAAAATAAATCGGCTTACTTTCGGTATATAATTCT